>Ga0208645_1000116_pt1 | contig 122362 bp, 122 predicted proteins | sample VirMetDEL_Sep_01_FD_184519 | JGI IMG/M metagenome (GOLD analysis project Ga0208645, IMG submission 184519) | Aqueous microbial communities from the Delaware River and Bay under freshwater to marine salinity gradient to study organic matter... | ecosystem: Environmental > Aquatic > Marine >...
CCTTGGCAGATTTGCTCTCCGACACGCCGCAGCGTCAGCAAGCCTTGGCCGATGAACGTGGCGATGAAGTCGCGGGCAGTTTCGACGACCTGATTCGGGCGCGGGCAGCAGAAGGCTGGACACGTCCGCCTTCGGCACGCAAAGGCATGACAGTAGTGCTGCAGATCGGCATGTTGCCGGACGGTACGGTGACTTCGGTCAGCGTGGCCAAGTCCAGTGGTGACGGTTCGTTCGACAGTTCGGCGGTCGCGGCGGTCAAGAATATTGGCCGGTTGACCGAGATGCAGGGAATGAAACCAAGCGACTTCGCTCCCTATCGTTCATTCAAGATGACATTCACACCTGAGGATTTAGCCTTGTGAGAAACCTTCTTCGAGGAATGCTTGTCGTTATTTGCTGTATGGCAGGGATAGCGGCGGCGGATGAAAAGAACATCCTGGTCACCAGCGGTAGCGATCGGGCCACCCCGATCGCCGTTGTACCGTTCGGCTGGCAGGGCGGCAGCGTGTTGCCGGACGACATGGCCCAGATCGTCAGCGACGACCTGCGCAACTCCGGTTACTACGCGCCGATTCCCAAAGGCAACATGATCAGCCAGCCGACCCAGGCCAGCGAAGTCATCTTCCGCGACTGGAAAGCCGTGGGTGCCCAGTACCTGATGGTCGGCAGCATCGTGCCGGCCGGCGGTCGCCTGCAGATCCAGTACGCCTTGTTCAACGTGGCGACCGAGCAGCAGGTCTTGACCGGCAGCGTATCGGGCACCGCCGAACAACTGCGCGACATGGCCCACTACATCTCGGACCAGTCGTTTGAAAAGCTCACCGGTATCAAAGGGGCTTTCTCGACACGTCTGCTGTATGTAACGGCCGAGCGTTTCTCCGTAGACAACACGCGCTACACGCTGCAGCGTTCCGACTATGACGGCGCGCGCGCTGTGACCTTGCTGCAATCGCGTGAACCGATCCTGTCGCCGCGCTTCGCGCCGGACGGCAAGCGCATTGCCTACGTGTCCTTCGAGCAGAAGCGTCCGCGCATCTTCGTCCAGCACATCGACACTGGCCGTCGTGAGCAGATCACCAATTTCGAAGGCCTCAACGGTGCGCCAGCCTGGTCGCCGGATGGTTCGCGCCTTGCTTTCGTGCTGTCCAAGGACGGCAACCCGGATATCTACGTGATGAACATGGCTTCGCGCCAGATCAGCCGCGTGACCAGCGGTCCTGGTATCAACACCGAACCGTTCTGGGGTAAAGATGGTTCGACCATCTATTTCACCTCCGACCGTGGCGGCAAGCCTCAAATTTATAAAACGAGCGTGGGTGGCGGTGGCGCGGAACGCGTGACCTTTATTGGTAACTACAACGCCAACCCTAAGCTTTCGGCTGATGAAAAGACGTTGGTGATGATTCACCGTCAGGATGGTTTCACTAATTTCCGGGTTGCGGCCCAGGATTTGCAGCGCGGAACCGTAAAAATCCTTACAGATACCAACCTAGATGAGTCAGCCACTGTTGCGCCCAACGGCACCATGGTAATCTACGCCACCCGCCAGCAGGGCCGGGGAGTCTTGATGCTCGTGTCCATTAATGGACGCGTAAGGCTCCCGCTTCCTACCGCACAAGGCGAAGTCAGAGAACCGTCCTGGTCCCCTTACCTGAACTGACGCGGCGCTACAAAAAGAAGTACTTAACACACTGGGGTTCATTAGGAGTTTCACGATGGAAATGCTGAAGTTTGGTAAGTTTGCTGCTCTGGCTCTGGCTCTGTCCGTAGCCGTTGGTTGCTCGTCTAAAGGCGGCGACAATGCCGGTGAAGGCGCAGCTGTTGATCCAAACGCTGGTTACGGCGCTAACACTGGTGCAGTTGACGGCTCCCTGAGCGAAGAAGCTGCTCTGCGCGCTATCACCACTTTCTACTTCGAATACGACAGTTCGGACCTGAAGCCAGAAGCCATGCGCGCTCTGGACGTTCACGCGAAGGACCTGAAAGCTAACGGCGCTCGCGTTGTTCTGGAAGGTAACACTGACGAACGTGGTACTCGTGAGTACAACATGGCACTGGGCGAGCGTCGTGCGAAAGCCGTTCAGCGCTACCTGGTACTGCAAGGTGTTGCTCCAGGCCAACTGGAACTGGTTTCCTACGGTAAAGAGCGTCCAGTTGCTACTGGCCACGACGAGCAGTCCTGGGCTCAAAACCGTCGCGTCGAACTGCGTAAGTAATTCGTCATGCGAACGTGCCGTCGTGCTCTAACTGTATTGGCTCTCAGCCTCGCGCCGCTTGCGGTGTGGGCTGCGGTTCCTGTGGAAGATAGCAACTCAGGCTATAACAATAGCGGGAGCAGTTATCCGCCAGCAGGTTATGGCACGAACGGCGCCTATGCTGGGGGGGCGGCTACGTCCGCTCCCTCGGCACAGGGCGAACTGTTCAACCAGTTGCAACGCATGCAGGATCAATTGTCGCAGCAGCAAGGCGCCATTGAAGTTCTGCAGAATCAAGTGAACCAGCTGAAGCAAGAAGGCCTGGAGCGATACCAGGATCTTGATCGACGCATAGGAGCCGGCGTTACACCTGCCGCTACTCCTGATAATTCTTCTGCCGGTGGCGCGCCAAGTGCCGCCGCCGGTGGTGCAGCAGCCGGGGCCGCCGCCGCAGCCCCTGCCGCCAGCAGCGAACCGGGTGATCCGGCGAAGGAAAAACTGTATTACGATGCAGCCTTCGACCTGATCAAGGCCAAGGATTTCGACAAGGCCAGCAAGGCCTTCACCGCATTCCTCGGTCGTTACCCAAACAGTCAGTACGCGGGCAACGCCCAGTACTGGCTGGGTGAGGTAAACCTGGCAAAGGGTGATCTGCAGGGGGCGGGCCAGGCATTTGCCAAGGTCAGCCAGTTGTACCCCAAGCATGCCAAGGTGCCGGATTCGCTGTACAAACTCGCTGACGTAGAACGCCGCCTGGGTCACACCGACAAGGTCAAAGGCATTCTGCAGCAGGTCGTTGCCCAGTATCCGGGGACTTCCGCTGCCCAGTTGGCTCAACGCGACCTGCAGCGCTTGTAAGCGATGCTGTCCGTTTAGAAGAAACCCGCGCCTGGCGCGGGTTTTTTCGTTAGAATCCACGCCCTTTTATGAAACACGCTTCCTGGGGTTTACGCGTTGGCGGAATTCCTTGAAGTGCCTGACGGAGGCGGACAGCCTGTTTAGCTGTTACGCCCGTGGCGACTATGCAAGACACATTACGCATCACCGAAGTTTTTTACTCGTTACAGGGTGAAACGCGAACGGCCGGCCTGCCCACAGTATTTGTGCGCCTGACCGGTTGCCCCCTGCGTTGCCAGTACTGTGACAGCGCCTACGCCTTCAGTGGCGGCACCGTGCGAACCCTTGAAGACATCCTTGAACAGGTTGCCGGTTACCGGCCACGCTACGTCTGCGTGACCGGCGGTGAGCCGTTGGCGCAACCCAACGCCATCCCTTTGCTCAAGCAACTGTGTGACGCCGGTTACGAGGTGTCCCTGGAAACCAGCGGCGCCCTGGATATTTCCGCGGTGGACCCGCGTGTAAGCCGAGTGGTCGATCTCAAGACCCCTGGCTCCAAAGAGGCGCATCGCAACCTCTACGAGAACCTGGACCTGCTGACGGCCAACGACCAAGTCAAGTTCGTGATCTGTTCCCGCGACGATTACGACTGGGCGAGCTCCAAGCTGATCCAGTACGGCCTGGACCGCCGCGCGGGCGAGGTGCTGTTCTCTCCAAGCCATCACGACCTGAACGCACGCGACCTGGCCGACTGGGTGGTGGCTGATAACCTACCGGTCCGTCTGCAACTGCAACTGCATAAATACCTTTGGAACGACGAGCCAGGACGCTGAAATGACTGAACAACCGATTGATCAAAAACGTGCGGTAATCCTGCTGTCCGGCGGCCTCGACTCCGCCACGGTGGTGGCCATGGCGCAGGCTGAAGGCTACACCTGCTACACCATGAGCTTCGACTACGGCCAGCGCCATCGCGCCGAGCTGAACGCCGCTGCCCGCGTCGCCCGCGACATGGGTGTGGCCGAGCACAAGGTCATTGGCCTGAATCTCAACGGCATCGGCGGCTCGGCGCTCACCGACAGCAGCATCGACGTGCCGGAAGCCCCCAGCGAAGGCATCCCGATCACCTACGTCCCGGCGCGCAACACCGTGTTCCTGTCCCTGGCCCTCGGCTGGGCGGAAGTGCTGAATGCCCGCGATATCTTTATCGGCGTCAACGCAGTGGATTATTCCGGCTACCCGGACTGCCGCCCAGAGTTCATCGAGTCGTTCGAACGCATGGCCAACCTGGCGACCAAGGCCGGGGTAGAGGGGCAGGGCTTCCGTATCCTGGCGCCGCTGCAAAACCTCAGCAAGGCCGATATCGTGAAGGCTGGCGTAGGGCTTGGCGTCGATTATTCGCTGACTGTTTCCTGCTATCAGGCAGACGATGACGGCCGTGCTTGTGGGAAATGCGACAGCTGCCGACTGCGTGCAGAAGGCTTCAAAATGGCCGGAATTACGGACCCAACGCGTTATTTTTGATTTATTTAAAATAAGGTGTTGAATAATCCTTAGAAATCAGTATTATACGCGCCACAACACAGCGGGTCGTTAGCTCAGTTGGTAGAGCAGTTGGCTTTTAACCAATTGGTCGTAGGTTCGAATCCCACACGACCCACCATTTTTGGCGGTTTAGAAAATCCGGAAGGCCCACGCAAGTGAGGATTTCCGGGTTTTTTTTTGCCCGCGATTTGATGCTGGCTTGCATTGAATAGGGAATCCTCCTCAATGCTCGTAAGTCTCCTTAGGTGCTGATCTTCCTACACACGAATCATCGGCCGTGATCGAATGGTCAAGTACTTTGGCAGGTAACGCTCTTCAGCCCAGTTGTTGCACTTCATGCCGACCAGACCAATCATCAGCGTGAGCATCATCGATGACTCGGCGCTTTCATCAATGGATGGCAGCGGTGACCTTAGGTCTTCCCACCAGGTTCCAGACCATATCAGTCCATGACCGAGCCCAATGGCCGGTCGGGTGCAAGGCCGGAGCCATTGAGTATCTTTCGGACCCTAGGCGCTCGACGTGGGTGAGCAGTTTGTATGCAGGTTTTGACCTTGCAACCGAAAGGCGTGCAGAGCAGCCAGTAGCAGACGCCTACGACCTTGTACTCCAGACAGGTTGGTGACCGGCTCCCCAACCGTTTTAGCCACGTCCGGCTCGCCGTCAACGACCTCGATAGCAAGCTCCAGGCGTTTGTGACACCTTGCGGGGGCTGAGCAAGATCGCTTGGAAGGCGCTTGCCAGTGGGGGAAACAGCGCTGGATTTTACTAAGGTTGGGAGGGGCGGCTGTCGGTCGTGGCATCGTACTTGAAATGAGTTTAGGTATAGGAGGGCGGGTGGACTGCTTGAAGGGGTTGCTTAAAAAGGCCAAAGATGATGTAAATTTTAAAAGTGGTTCACATCATATCTGGCCTTGGGGTTAATGAAATAATAGGCATACTATTTTCTTGCGATTTAATGTGTATTAAATCAATATCCGGCTTCTAGCAGAAGCTCTTGAGTTCTTGAAATTTCCACTTGTGTATGTATAGGCTCCATGCCGGCGATATAGGTGCCAATAATTATACATGTCGTAGTTTTTGCGATATGAACGCCCGTCTCCTGGTACTTAAATTGTATTTGGTTTTCGTATGGTCGTCGGTACATATATTTTACTCCGTTAATATGTATTCCAGCCGCTAATAAAATACTGTCATCTTTAAATCCTGCCAGGATTTGCGAGATTTCGTCGCTGGAAATATTTAATTCGGGTGACTGGGCCCATATTGTTCCGTCAAGCCCGACTATTGCTGCTTGGGTTACTTTGCCAAAACTCGTCAGATGCTCTACATAGTCTTGCCAGGTTTCCATGTTTCTCTCCTTAATACCGTTAGATAGAAGTAATTGTGTGAATGTATCTGCATGAGAATTTATAGCTGTATTTTTTCTGCTGGTAACTGTCAGGTCTGACAGTTTTTTAATGTGTATTGTCATGGGTTATATTGTGGTTAGCTGTTTTTGATATAAGGTGGCATGGAGATGGTCTGAAGTAACTGAGCATCGTTCGGATACAGTGTGTGGTGAAGCTTGCACCTAGTCCTGGATTAACGGAAAGCCGGCCATGAATGTGCCTGCCAAAAGATCTTCCGAAATTACTCAGCGTTTATGAGATCGGGTCACGCCGCCGCCTCGGCGGACTATCAGAGATCGTAGTGAGTATTTGCGCAAGACTTCCAATATTGTATTTTCTGCACCCGCAGACTGTGGATATTGTCTAAGGCAATCGCTGAGCACTACACCAAGTTGATACTGGATGCCACAGCGATCCACCGCGTGTACCAAGACCCGTTGCAACGGCTAGATCAGTACGGGGGCATAAACTTCAAGAGTCTGAATGGCATCTTTCCCAGGTTGTTGAAGCCATTGGGTCAGGCTTTCAATCAGGCTCTGGATCAAGGTATTCAGTGTTTTGATACCTGGCGCTCCTAGGTCGTAGTTTGTTCGGGGAATATGATGATGTGCAGTTCGATGCTGCAATATCGATCCAGTGTCGTGGCGACCTCAATGGCTGCGTCGAGTTCGCTGCAGCCTGTTGCCTGCATGATGTCGAAGTGTTGTTTTTTTTCTCTTCTGGCGCTGTCATGGTCTGCGCGAGGTATTGACTTGGTGGCACTGCTCGAAACAGCATTTCCATGCTTTGGAGAGGACCCCGCCCTCGGTGAGTTTGCCGCTCTCTTTTCGTGCTGAAAGCATCATCGATTTTTGCGCCGGGCTCAGTTTGGCAAACTGGGTCAGCTGCCCCTTACCTTTAAAGGTCCTTTAGTTAGGTTGCCTGTTGCAGACGCCGGAAGGCTTCCTGTTCCCGCCAGGTTCCAGGCCATATCAGTCCATGACCGAGCCCGATGCCCGGTCGGGTGCAAGGCTGGAGCCATTGGGTATCTTCAGACTCCGGGCGCTTGACGTGGGTGAGCAGCTTGTATGCTCCGGCGGCTACCCGCGGCACCAGGGCGGCGATGCACTGATCTTGGTGTGGCGCCATGCGTATGCCGACTATTCACGACTGAGCTGGGGTCGCGTCGACCTACTCCACCCCCATCAAGCCGCCCAGACGGCCCTTGACTACCTTTTGCAGGAGCAAGGCCAGCGTCTCGGTGGCATAGGGTTTCTGCAGCAGTACAAAACGCTTGGCTTCTTCTTGGGCAATGCGCGCGTATTCGTCGTTGTAGCCGGTGGTGAGCACCACCGGCAGCCATGGATAGAGCGCCTCGATCGCGTCGAGCAGTTCCAGGCCGCTCATGCCGGGCATGGAGATGTCGGAGAACACCACCTGGAAACTTTCCGGGTTGGGGGCCAGGGCTTCCAGTGCGCTCTTGGCGTCCGGCACCCACAACACGTGAAAGCCCATCTGTTCCAGGGTCTGCGAGGTGTAGAGGCCAACGTCAGCATTGTCCTCGACCATCAGCACGCACAAGTTCGAGACGATCGGTACGCGATGGTTGTCCTGGGCGGTCGGGATCGTGCTGGCCTCGACCTTGGGCAGGTACAACGTAAACTGGCTGCCCTTGCCGCGTTCGCTCTGCACCAGAATCTCCCCGCCCGACTGTTTGGCAAAGCCGAACACTTGCGATAAGCCCAGCCCGGTGCCTTGGCCGATGCCTTTGGTGGTGTAGAAGGGTTCGAAGATGGCGTCGAGTTTTTCCGGCGCAATGCCTGATCCGGTGTCGCTCAATGCGATGGTCACGTAGTCGGCGACCCGCCCCGGGTGGGCGCGCACCGAGGGCAGCCAGGCGGCTGTCGTGACCTGGATGGTCAAGTGGCCATTGCCGGCCATGGCATCCCGCGCATTGACCACCATGTTCACCAGCGCGGTATCGAACTGGCTTTCATCGGCGTTTATAAAGCAGGGCTCATCCGGCACTTCGATGGTGACCTTGATCCGCGAGCCAGTCAGGCTGTCCATCATCTCGCCCACCCGCAACACGCTGTCGCCGACATTGAATACTTCCGGGCGCAGGGCCTGGCGGCGGGCGAAGGTCAGCAGTTGCGCGGTCAGGCGGGCGGCGCGGTCGACGGTGCTGGCGATGGCATCGATGTATTTGATGCGCCGCACTTCACTCAGGGATGGGGTCTTGAGCAGGTCGGCGCAGGATTTGATTACCGTCAGCAGGTTATTGAAGTCGTGTGCGACGCCGCCGGTGAGTTGGCCAATGGTTTCCAGTTTCTGGGATTGGCGCAAGGCATCTTCCGACAGGCGCAGGGCGTCCTTGGCTTCTTCTTCGGCCTGGATATCCCTGCCCACCGCATGGATGTAATCGCTGTCGGGTACGGCGGTCCAGGCGATCATGCGATAGCTGCCATCCTGGTGGCGGTAACGGTTCTTGAAGTTGGGGAAGTTCTTGCCGTCTCCCAGGCGGCTGACTGCCGATGCGGAGTCGGCCAAGTCGTCCGGGTGAACCAGGGCCAGCAACTGGCTGCCCACCAAGTCGTGTTCGGCGTGGCCGAGCATGCGAGTCCAGGCTGGGTTGACGGCGGAGATCACGCCGTCGAGTTGGGCCACCAGCATCAGGTCCGGGGACAGGCGCCAGATGCGGTCGCGGTCGCGGGTGCGTTCCACCACCCGTTGTTCCAGGGACTCGTTGAGCTTGCGCAGTGCTTCTTCGGCTTCACGCAGGGCCGTGATGTCGCGGGATACGCAGAGGATCTGTTCCGGCCGGCCGTTACTGCCCAGGATCGGGCTCACCTGTACATGCCACCACTTCAGGTTACCGGCCAGGGTCTGGGCCGGGCCGATAAAGCTGGCGCTTTCGCCGTTTCTGGCGGCCTGTACGGCGGCCTTGGCGTCTAGGTTGCCTTGATCCTGCCAGAAATCGGGCCAGGAGCAGCCACGGATGGTGTTGAAGTCACTGACCTCCATGATGTTTTGGCCGCCTTCGCTCATGAACGTGAGGCGGGCATCGAGATCAAGTACTTGGATGCAATCGTTGATGCTGGCCAGTACGCGCTCGGTGAACGCTTCGTTTTGGCTCAGGCCGGAGGTGGCCAGTTCGCTGACCTCAGAGCCCATCCCGACGGTGCTATTCATTTGAGTTTGGCCGAGCGGGTTAGATGGCCTTCATCATGTCATTAAGATACCTCCCCCCACCAGCGACTTCCTTACGCACTGCACTGCTTTTGCTGTGGGAAGGCATTGGATAATGCCGGCACGTTTTGTACATATTCCTACGAGCGATCGCGCGGTATGTGTGGCGTTGACTTACAGCTCCTGAGTCTGCGCGATGCGGCAAAGAGGCGGTTTTTTTGATGTGGCTCTTTGCCACTTATTTCGGCTTTAATGTTGTCAATACGCGGCGTATCTTGGCTAGATTGGAGGCTAAGCTTTCAAGACATGGACTGTCATGACTACGCTAACTCCGATCATCGCTAGCAATCCCCTCATTGTTCGCGCTGTAGCCACACCGCTCGCCATTTCGGCGAACACTGTCGATGTCTTGCCGGTGCGACCTGCGTCGGTGGTCAGCCTCGGTAATCCGGCTGCCGATGTCGTTGATATCTACTCCCGAGACGGGCAGATGCCGGGTCGGGAAAGTGTGCGGGCCTGGGAAAATAGCAGCCAGGACGCAGTCAGCAAGATCATCAACACCCGCTTTAACTCGACCTCCACGGCCAGTCGCTACAGCGGCTTGGGGGCAACATTGGTGGCGCAGTTCGCCAAAGGCGGCGGCGCGGACATTTCACAGTCGGTGCTCAACACCACGGCCGACCGGGCCGGGAGCGATAAAGGCTTGCTGACCGGTCTGGCGGACTTCAAGGCTTCCATCAAGCAGGCCGTAGACAGCTCCAACCCGATGCGCCCTTCAGAGGTCGACAGCTTTTCTTACAATGTGTCGCAAAAAACCCAGGTTAATGGTCGCAGCAGCGCGGATCGCAGCGTCACCCAGAACCAGCAATCGGTGCTTTCGGCGAGCTTCCACAAAGGCCTTGATGGTGGGAAACCGCCGGTGTTTGATGGCAGTCGCGAATCGCAGAATTACCTGTATGTGCACGTACAGGACAGGGCCAGCAGCACCGCGAGCTTTGCCTATAAAGACAGCCAATTGACCCGTGCTTCCGTCACACAGTCGGCTTCCCAGAATACCCACACGCAGAAGTATGTGATGGCCAACCTGGTAGAAGACACCGTGGTGCCGAAGGAAGGCTCATCCAAGCGTGACTACTTGGCGCTGCTCGAACACGCGGGCAGGGAAAGCAAAAAATCCAAGGATGCGCTGGAGCAGTCGACGTTGAAGGATGCATTGGCGAAGATGCATGACTCAGTCCTGTTGCAGGATGATCCGGATGTGCTGATGCGCTGAGGTTCATCGTGGTCAACGCGCGAAGCCCCAGTGATGCGCCTTCGCGTTTTTTTTTGCCCGACAGATGCGTCGCGCCATGCCAGATTAGGCTTTTGAATCCATTCGATATTCTGTAGCCTTGCGCAGCTTCACCTTAACCCGTGCTTGATGACATCATCACTTCGTCCGGCGGCGCCTGAAGGGCTCCAGAGCCGGTGGTACACTCGACTTTCGCGCAACGGCGCCTGCAGGTCTTGCGAACATGACGCAAATTTCCGAACGCCTTCTGGTTCAAGCCCACCTCGACGCCAAGCAGCCCAAGGCCCTCAGTGCCGAGGAAGAGGCTAGCCTGCGTACCGCCATCGCCGCCGAGCTCAAAGCTCAGGACGCGGTGCTGGTCGCCCACTTCTATTGCGACCCGGTGATTCAGGCCCTGGCCGAAGAAACCGGCGGCTGTGTCTCCGACTCCCTTGAAATGGCACGCTTCGGCGCTGCTCACCCGGCCAAGACCGTACTGGTCGCCGGTGTGCGTTTCATGGGCGAGACGGCCAAAATCCTTACCCCCGAAAAACGCATCCTGATGCCGACCCTGGAAGCCACGTGCTCCCTCGACCTGGGCTGTCCGGTGGAGGAGTTTTCCGCGTTCTGCGATCAACACCCCGAACGCACGGTGGTGGTGTATGCCAACACCTCGGCGGCGGTCAAGGCGCGGGCGGACTGGGTGGTGACTTCCAGTTGCGCGCTGGAAATCGTCGAAAGCCTGATGGACAACGGCGAGACCATTATCTGGGGGCCGGACAAGCACCTAGGTACTTACATTCAGCGCCAGACCGGTGCCGACATGCTGCTGTGGGACGGTGCGTGCATCGTCCACGAAGAGTTCAAGTCCAAGCAGCTGGAAGACATGAAGGCGCTGTACCCGGACGCGGCGATCCTGGTCCACCCGGAATCCCCGACCTCGGTGATCGAACTGGCGGATGCAGTGGGCTCCACCAGCCAACTGATTGCCGCCGCTCAGCGTTTACCGAACAAAACGTTCATTGTCGCCACCGACCGCGGCATTTTCTACAAGATGCAGCAGCTGTGCCCGGACAAGGTCTTCGTCGAAGCGCCTACCGCCGGCAACGGCGCGGCGTGCCGCAGTTGCGCGCACTGCCCGTGGATGGCGATGAATACGCTGGAGCGCACGCTGCAGTGCCTGCGTGAGGGCAGCAACGAGATCTTCGTCGAGCCTTCGGTGATCCCGCAGGCGGTGCGCCCGCTCAAGCGCATGTTGGACTTCACCCAGGCTGCGCGCCTGAAGCTGGCCGGCAACGCCTGACCCGGTCGAACATGTGGGAGGGGGCTTGCCCCCTCCCACATGTTGATCCGCACCAGCAGGGCGTTATTTTTTCCGCTTCGGAACCTGCACCAACTGCGTGTCAGAATAAATGTCGTGCCAGCTGCGTTTCTGCTTGTCGAACAGTGACCAGATAAACCCCAGCCCCACGCACAACCACGATGCAATCGACACCACAAAGCGCAACAGCGCCTGCCACAGGCTGATCCGCGAGCCGTCGGCGTTCTGTACGCGCACTCCCCACACCTGCATGCCCAGGGTCTGCCCGGAATGGGTCCAGAACTTGGCGAAGAAGCCAAACAGCACGAAGAACAGAATCGTCGACAGCAGCGGGTCGCCGTCCAGCGCGCCGGATTCGGTGAGAGTACGCATTTTGGCTTCGCCCACGAATGCGATCCACACCAGCTTGTAGAGAAAGGCCGTGACAATCAGTAGCGCCGTGCAGAGGAGGAAGTCATAGAACATCGCTGCCAGACGACGGCCCAGGCCAACGGCGGGGAAGTCGCCTTGGGGGCTCAGCAGGGGTTTGGACATGGCCGGCTCTCTGAAGAAAAAAAGCATTTTACGGCGCAATGCCCTTACCGCGCCCATAAAAAAGCCCCTGATGTCACCATCAGGGGCTTTTTGTCGCAGGAGGGATCAGCCTTCGGCGATCACTTCGTCAGCCTGCATGCCTTTCTGGCCTTGCACGGCGACGAAAGACACTTTCTGGCCTTCTTTCAGGCTCTTGAAGCCGTTGCCCTGAATAGCGCGGAAATGCACGAACAGATCCGGACCGCTTTCTGGAGTGATAAAACCAAACCCTTTCTCGTCGTTAAACCACTTGACGGTACCGCTCTGACGTTTATCCGACATTTTCTTATTTCCTTGACGCTAAAAATGAATGACAGCCCCTTTCGCATGAAAGAGTACTGGGCTGGGTTGCAGGAAAGTAAGAGACGTCGAACGGGTTGTAGCAAACTTTGGCTACTGCCCAGGTCCAGGTTCCAAGCGACCCATGCAAACACAGTGAGCAAACTCTACGTCAACTAATGGAGAAAAAACAAGCCCTGCGCAAAGCCCAGCTTTTGCTCGGCTTTGTGGCACTTGGGGGAACAATGGGCGGACGACTTATTCGATAGAAATGGTCACTTGTTATAGGTTGACCCCTATAACAATGACTATCGTCAATGCACTGTTTTATGGCGGTTGCGTTACAGATTAGTGCGCGTTAACGCAACCGCGTTACTTATAGAAACAATCAATCAGCCACGGTAGTACCGTTGCGGCACAAATGGCATTTTACTTACACGAAGTGGCACCTTTTTCCCACGCACCAGTGCAGAAACTTCGGTATCCAACGCAGTGAACGCGCTGTCCAGGTAGGCCATCGCCAACGGGCCGCCGAGGCTCGGGCCAAAGCCGCCGCTGCAGACGCTGCCGACCACGGTGCCGTGTTCGTCGACGATTTCCGCACCTTCACGCACGGGTGTGCGCTCCTGAGTCAGCAGGCCGACACGTTTGCGGCTCACACCGGCTTGCTGCTGGGTAAAGATCCGGTCGGCGCCGGGAAAGCCACCGGCACGAGCGCCGTCGGCGCGACGGGCCTTGGAGATCGCCCAGAGCAGGCTGGCTTCGATCGGGGTGGTGTCGGTGTTCATGTCGTGGCCATACAGGCACAGGCCGGCTTCCAGGCGTAGCGAGTCGCGGGCGCCCAGGCCGATGGCCTGGACTTCGGTCTCGGCCAGCAGGCTGCGGGCCAGGCTTTCGGCGTGGGCGGCGGGCACCGAGATTTCAAAGCCGTCTTCACCGGTGTAGCCGGAGCGGCTGACGTAGCAGTCCACGCCCAGCAGGCGCAGGGACGTGAATTGCATGAAGGTCATCTTGGTCACTTCAGGGGCCAGGCGTGCCAGCACTTTTACCGCTGCCGGGCCTTGCAGGGCGAGCAGGGCGCGTTCTTCGAACAGCGGCTCGATGCTGCACTGGTCGCCAATCCTGGCGCGCAGGTGCGCCAGGTCCTGGTCCTTGCAGGCCGCGTTGACCACCAGGAACAGCTCGTCGTTCCCCAGGTTGGCCACCATCAGGTCGTCGAGAATACCGCCTTGTTCGTTGGTGAACATGGCATAGCGCTGCATGCCTACGGGCAGGTCGATGATATCCACCGGCACCAGGGTTTCCAGGGCCTTGGCGGCATTGGCGCCGGTCAGGCGGATCTGGCCCATGTGAGACACGTCGAACAGCCCGGCCTGATCACGGGTGTGCAGGTGTTCTTTCATCACGCCCAATGGGTATTGCACCGGCATGTCGTAGCCGGCGAAGGGCACCATGCGCGCGCCGAGTTCGATGTGCAGCGCGTGCAACGGGGTTTTCAACAGGGTTTCGGTGGACATATTCAGCTCCTGAAAAACGTGCGGACGCGCTTCTAAGCGTCAGCACTCGATAATGTTGACCGCCAAACCGCCACGGGCGGTTTCCTTGTATTTGCTTTTCATGTCGGCGCCGGTCTGGCGCATGGTGCGGATGACCTTGTCGAGGGACACAAAATGCTGCCCATCGCCGCGCAAGGCCATACGCACTGCGTTGATGGCTTTGACCGAGCCCATGGCATTGCGCTCGATGCAGGGCACTTGCACCAGGCCGCCGATCGGGTCGCACGTCAGGCCGAGGTTGTGTTCCATGCCGATCTCGGCGGCGTTTTCGACCTGGGACACGCTGCCGCCCAACACTTCGCACAGCGCACCGGCGGCCATCGAGCAGGCCACGCCGACTTCACCCTGGCAGCCAACCTCGGCACCGGAGATCGACGCGTTTTCCTTGTACAGAATCCCGATCGCGGCGGCGGTGAGCAGAAAGCGCACTACGCCGTCTTCACTCGCGCCGGGGATAAAGCGCATGTAGTAATGCAGCACCGCCGGCACAATCCCGGCCGCACCGTTGGTGGGCGCGGTGACCACGCGCCCGCCGTTGGCGTTTTCTTCGTTGACCGCCAACGCGTACAGGTTGACCCAATCGAGTACCGACAACGGGTCGCGCAGGGCCGACTCCGGGTTCTTGCACAGCTGGCGATGCAGGGCGGCGGCACGACGCTTGACCTTCAAGCCTCCCGGCAAGATCCCTTCATTGCGACAGCCAGCGTCCACACAGTCCTGCATCACCTGCCAGATCTTCAGCAGGCCGTTGCGGGTTTCGGCTTCGGGGCGCCAGGCACTTTCATTGGTCAGCATCACCTGGCTGATGGACAGCCCGTAGGTGGCGCAATGACCGAGCAAGTCCTTGGCGCTCTTGAACGGGAAGGTCAGCGGCGTGGCGTCTTCGACGATCCGGTCGGCGCCGGCAGCGTCTTCATCTACCACAAAGCCACCGCCCACCGAGTAGTACTCGCGGCTGCGGATCTGGATGCCGGCGGCGTCGAAGGCACGGAAGATCATGCCGTTGGGGTGATAGGCGAGGGGTTTGCGAATCATCGCCAGGTGTTCTTTCTCGTTGAACACAATGCTGTGTTCGCCGAGCAGGTTCAAACGGCCGGCGCTGCGCATCTGTGCCAGGCGCGTGGCGACGGTTTCTGTGTTCACGGTGTCCGGGTGTTCGCCTTCCAGGCCGAGCAACACGGCCTTGTCGCTGCCGTGGCCTTTGCCGGTGGCGCCGAGTGAGCCGTAGAGTTCCACCTTGACGCAGGTGGTGGCGCTCAGCAGGTCGTCACGGCGCAAGCCCTCGACAAAGCGCGCGGCGGCGCGCATCGGGCCGACGGTGTGGGAGCTGGAGGGGCCGATGCCAATCTTGAACAGGTCGAACACGCTTAACGACATGAGTTGTTCTCCAGGTTCTTATTATTCTTGAGGTCATACGCGGTCAAGTGCGGGAGGGGCGGTGCGACGATTCGACTTGCCCCCGATGAGGGGGTGTCAGTCACCAGATCTATCAACTGACACTCTGCCATCGGGAGCAAGCCCCCTCCCACATTCTTGACCAGGTTATGCGTAGCTCTCGATCGAAGGGCAGGCGCACACGAGGTTGCGATCGCCGAACACGTTGTCGACCCGGCCGACCGGCGGCCAGTACTTGCCGTCGATCAACGACGCCAGCGGGTACACCGCTTGTTCACGGCTGTAAGGGTGGCTCCATTCGCCCACCAGTTCCGCCGCGGTGTGCGGGGCGTTTTTCAGCGGGTTGTCGTCCTTGTCCAAGGTGCCGTTTTCCACCGCGCGGATTTCTTCGCGGATGGCGATCATCGCGTCGCAGAAGCGGTCCAGTTCTTCCCTGGATTCGCTTTCGGTCGGCTCGATCATCAAGGTGCCGGCCACCGGGAACGACATGGTCGGCGCGTGGAAGCCGAAGTCGATCAGGCGCTTGGCCACGTCATCCACGCTGATGCCGCTGCTGTCTTTCAACGGGCGCAAGTCCAGGATGCATTCATGCGCCACCAGGCCGTTGCTGCCGGTGTAGAGCACTGGGTAGTGCTCTTCCAGGCGACGGGAAATGTAGTTGGCGTTCAGGATCGCCAGCTGCGAAGCGCGCTTGAGGCCCGCGCCGCCCATCATGCTGATGTACATCCAGGTGATCGGCAGGATGCTCGCGCTGCCGAACGGCGCCGCGCACACCGCGCCTTCCTTGCGTGCCATGGCCGCGTGGCCGGGCAGGAATGGGGCCAGGTGGGATTTGACGCCGATCGGGCCAACGCCCGGGCCGCCGCCGCCGTGGGGGATGCAGAAGGTCTTGTGCAGGTTCAGGTGCGAGACGTCGCCGCCGAACTTGCCCGGCGCGCACAGGCCGACCATGGCGTTCATGTTGGCGCCGTCGATGTACACCTGGCCGCCGTTGTCGTGAATGATCCCGCAGATTTCGCGGATACCTTCTTCGAACACGCCGTGGGTCGACGGGTAGGTGATCATCAGCGCGGCGAGGTGGTCGCGGTGCTCGATGGCTTTGGCGCGCAGGTCTTCGATGTCGACGTTGCCGCGCGCGTCGCAAGCGGTCACCACCACGCGCATGCCGGCCATGTGGGCGGTGGCGGGGTTGGTGCCGTGGGCCGACGACGGGATCAGGCAGATGTCGCGGTGCTGATCGCCACGGCTCTGGTGATAGGCGCGAATCGCCAACAAGCCCGCGTATTCGCCCTGGGAACCGGCGTTCGGTTGCAGCGAGATGGCGTCGTAGCCGGTGGCCGCGCAGAGCATGGCTTCCAGGTCGGAGGTCAATTGCAGGTAGCCGGCGCTTTGTTCGGCCGGGGCGAATGGGTGCAGGGCACCGAATTCGGCCCAGGTCACCGGGATCATTTCGCTGGCGGCGTTGAGCTTCATGGTGCAGGAGCCCAGCGGGATCATGGTGCGGTCCAGCGCCAGGTCCTTGTCGGCCAGCTTGCGCAGGTAGCGCATCAGCTCGGTTTCCGAGTGATAACGGTTGAACACCGGATGGGTCAGGATCGGCGACTGACGCAGCAGCGCGGCCGGCAGGTTACCTTCGACCTTGGCGGCGAAGTCCGGCAGGGCTTTACCGTCGGCAAACAGTGCCCACAAGGTTTCGATATCGGCCTGGGTGGTGGTTTCATCGACCGACAGGCCCAGACGTTCGGCGTCGACCACACGCAGGTTGATGCGCTGGGCGCGGGCCTGGTCGTGCAGGGCGGCGGTGCGGGTGCCGGTGTTGAGAGTCAGCGTGTCGAAGAAGTGTTCTTGCTCGACTTTCAGGCCCAGGGCGCGCAGGCCGTTGGCCAGGATCGCGGTCAACTGGTGAATGCGCTGGGCGATCTGGGTCAGGCCTTTGGGGCCGTGGTACACGGCGTACATGCTGGCGATGTTGGCGAGCAGGACCTGGGCGGTGCAGATGTTGCTGGTGGCTTTCTCGCGGCGGATATGTTGCTCGCGGGTCTGCATGGCCAGGCGCAAGGCCGGCTTGCCGAAGCGGTCGACCGAAACACCGACCAGGCGGCCCGGCATGTCGCGCTTGAACGCATCCCTGGTGGAGAAGTACGCCGCGTGCGGGCCGCCGAAGCCCAGCGGGACGCCGAAGCGTTGCGCGCTGCCGATGGCCACGTCGGCGCCGAACTCACCCGGCGGGGTCAGCACGGTCAGGGCCAGCAGGTCGGCGGCCACGGCCACCAGGGCGTTGGCGGCGTGGAAGCGTTCGGTCAGCTCGCGATAGTCGAACACGTCGCCGTTGCTGGCCGGGTATTGCAGCAGGGCGCCGAAGAACGGGCTGACATCGCTCAGTTCGCGTTCATCGCCCACCACCACGTCGATGCCCAGCGGCTCGGCACGGGTGCGCAGCACGTCGAGGGTCTGCGGGTGGCTGTGGATCGAGGCGAAGAAGGCATTACTGGCCTTGTTCTTGCTCAGGCGCTTGCAGAAGGTCATGGCTTCGGCGGCGGCGGTGGCTTCGTCGAGCAGCGAGGCGTTGGCGATCGGCAGGCCGGTGAGGTCGCTGATCAGGGTCTGGAAATTCAGCAGCGCTTCCAGGCGGCCCTGGGAAATTTCCGGTTGGTACGGGGTGTAGGCGGTGTACCAGGCCGGGTTTTCGAGGAGGTTGCGCAGGATCGGCGACGGCGTGTGGCAGTTGTAGTAGCCCTGGCCGATGTAGGTCTTGAACAGTTGGTTCTGGCTGGCGATGGCTTTGATCCTGGCCAGGGCCTCGGCTTCGCTCAAGCCATCTTCCAGGCCGAGCACGCTGGTGCCCTTGATGCTTTCCGGGATCACACTGGCGCTCAGGGCTTCCAGGGAGTCGAAGCCCAGGCTGGCGAGCATCTGCTGCTCATCTTCCTGGCGCGGGCCGATGTGGCGGGCGATGAATTCGTTGGCGGTGCTCAAGTTGATCGTCATGGCGCGCTCCTCAGGCTTCGGCGTTGGCTTTGATCAGGCGGTCATATGCATCCTGATCCAACAGCGTAGTCACTGCGTTGGCATCGGCGGGTTTAAAGCGGAAGAACCAGCCTTCGCCCATCGGGTCTTCGTTGACCAGTTCCGGGCGGCCCTCCAGCTCGGCGTTCACTTCGAGCACTTCACCGTCCAGGGGCATGTACACGCCGCTGGCGGCTTTGACTGACTCGACGGTGGACGCCTCGGCGCCTTTTTCGTAAGCCTGCAACTCCGGCAGTTGCACGAAAACCACATCACCCAGCGCATTTTGCGCGAATGCGGTGATACCCACGGTGACGCTGCCGTCAGCTTCGGCGCGCAGCCATTCGTGATCTTCAGTGAAACGCAACTCGCTCATGGAAACTCCTCGGGGCCAGATTCGTCTGGTGGACGGGATTGGAATAATGGGGAGTTGCTTAGCAATATCGCGGCCAATGTCATTAAGTGTTTATAAATCAATGACTTGATAAAAATGACGAATGCGTTGCCGGCTGAGGCTGTAGCGATTTCGCTACAGTTCGGCGCTGGAAAAAAAGCCTATGTGGATCAAAGCCTTGCATGGCGCGCAAAAAGCAGGGTTGTAGCGATATCGTTACGCTGTAGCGCTTTCAGTACAGTTGATGTCGTTCTCAGACCCAATTTGGAATGCGAGCCCTGTAGGCGCGAGCTTGCTCGCGAAGATCGTCAACGATGATGTGGGAAGCCTGGATGAACGCGGTGCGCTCGGGTTTTTCGCGAGCAAGCTCGCTCCTACAGTGGACAGCGCGCTGCTCAGGGTTTGTTGGGGATGCCGTATTTGCGCAGGCGATGGGCGATAGCGGTGTGGGAGGTTTGCAGGCGGCTTGCCAACTGGCGGGTCGAGGGGTAGCTGGCGTAGAGCTTCTCCAGCAGGCTGCGTTCGAAGTCTTCCACGGCCTGTTCCAGGCTGGTGATTTCGCTGTCGCTCTGACGTGCGACCGAGGTGCCGGCGATGTCCAGGTCGCCGATGTCCACCAGGCTGCTTTCACAGATGGCGGCGGCGCGGAAGATCACGTTCTGCAACTGCCGCACGTTGCCCGGCCAGCGGTTGCCGAGCAAGGCCGGGTAAGTGCCGGGGGCCAGGCGGCAGACCGGGCGCTGGATCTGCGCGCAGGCCTGCTGCATGAAGTAGCGCGCCAGCAGCAGGATGTCCTGGCCGCGCTCGCGCAGGGGCGGCACTTCGACATTGAGGACGTTGAGGCGATAGAACAGGTCTTCGCGAAAGGTGCCCTCGGCGACCATCTTCTCCAAGTCGCGGTGGGTGGCGCTGAGGATACGCACGTTCACTTTCACTTCGCGGTCGCCGCCTACCCGGCGAAAGCTGCCGTCGTTGAGAAAGCGCAGCAGCTTGGCCTGCAGGTACGGCGACATTTCGCCGATCTCATCGAGGAACACCGTGCCCTGGTTGGCCAGTTCCATCAGCCCCGGCTTACCGCCGCGCTGGGCCCCGGTAAAGGCGCCGGGGGCGTAGCCGAACAGTTCGCTTTCGGCGAGGTTTTCCGGCAGCGCCGCGCAGTTCAGCGCCAGGAACGGCGCACTGCAGCGTGCGCTGATGGCGTGGCAGGCCCGCGCCACCAGCTCTTTGCCGGTGCCGGTCTCGCCCTGGATCAACAGCGGCGCATCGAGTACCGCGACACGCTGCGCGCGCGCCTTGAGGGTGCGGATCGCCGGCGACTCGCCGAGCAGCGCATCGAAACCTTCGGCATGGTCGTGGTGCAGCGCCGACAATTGTTCGCCGATGCGGTTGGGCTGGTAGAGGCTGAGCAGGGCACCGGCATCGGTGATCGGTGTCGCCTCCAGCAGCAGGGTCTGGCCGTTGACGCTGATCTCGCGCAGAGGCAAGCGAAAGCCTTGCTCCAGCAAGGTGTCGAGCAAGGCCGGATCGTTGAACAGTTCGCTGATGCTTTCGCCGGCCGGTTCGCGACCGTACAAGGCGATCAACGCCGGGTTGGCCAGCAGGATCTTGCCTGCGCTGTCCAGGGCCAGCACCGGGTCGGTCATGGCCGCGAGCAGGGCGTCGAGTTGCAGGTGGCGGCGTTGGCCGGGGAGGATGTCCACCACGGTCACTGCCTGCACGCCGTTGACGCTGAACAGCGCGTCCCGCAGCTCTTCGAGGACTTCGGCGCTCAGGGTCGGCGCGTCGATGTAGACGTTGGGCGGCACCATCTCGACCGCGTCCAGGTTGAGATTGCGCCCACCGAGCAAGGCCAGGACTTCCTGGGTAATGCCGACGCGGTCGATGAAGCTGACGTGGATACGCATGGGGCGGCTGACAATTCTGGGGAGCGAGAGGCGGCAAGTATGCCAGACAGGGGGGGAGATCAAAAATGGGGGAGGGGCGGTGCGACGATTCGACTTGCCCCTCCCACATTTGGACCGAGTTATGCGAGGTGTTCGGGTTTGACGGGGTCGCCGGGCTTCACATTCAACTGATGCCGCACATCTTCGAACATCGAGTCGTACTGCTTGTGCATCTCGCCATTGAGTGTCGCGCTCTTCGGCATCCCGTACTTCTGCGCGATATTCATCGCGTGCCGGGCAAAGTCGAAGGCCTGGTCCTTGGGCAGGAAGAATTCTTCCTTGAGGTCCTTGCCCTGCACCGACCCATGCAGGGTGAACAGCATCCCCTGGCCTTCCTTGGGATGCTGGCTGATTTCATAGTCGATGCACAGGTTGTAGCTGTAGTCGCCGTCGTGCAGCGCGTGACGTTCGATGTGCAAGTGCCCGGGTGCAAAGGTAGCCATAGGCGTTTCTCCTCAACTTCACAGATAACGGATGCCAGGGGTCGCTGTGCTGACACGGGTGCCGGCGGTGCCCTGGACGATGGCTTCGATGTCCGAGAGTGAACCGATCACCGCGGTTTTGCCAGTCTGGCGGGCGAACTCGCAGGCCGCTTGGACCTTGGGCCCCATGGAGCCGGCGGCGAAACCGAGTTTTTCCATGTCGTCCGGGTGGGCCTGGCTGATAGCCTTCTGGGTGGGTTTGCCGTAGTCGATAAACGCCGCGTTGACGTCGGTGGCGATCACCAGCAAATCGGCTTCCAGTTGCGAAGCCAGCAGCGATGAGCACAGGTCTTTGTCGATGACCGCTTCAATGCCGCGCAGTTTGCCGTCTTCGCCATACATCGTCGGGATACCGCCACCGCCGGCGCAGATCACGATGCTGCCTTTCTCCAGCAGCCATTGGATCGGGCGAATTTCAAAGATGCGTTTCGGCCGCGGGCTGGCCACCACGCGACGGTATTTATCGCCATCCGGGGCAATGGTCCAGCCTTTCTCCGCGGCGAGTTTCTCGGCTTCGGCCTGGGAGTACACCGGGCCGATCGGTTTGCTGGGTTTTTTGAAGGCCGGGTCGTTGGCGTCCACTTCGACCTGGGTGAGCAGGGTGGCAAACGGGACTTCGAAGTCCAGCAGGTTGCCCAGTTCCTGTTCGATGATGTAACCGATCATGCCTTCGGTTTCGGCACCGAGCACGTCCAGCGGGTACGGCGAGACGCTGGTGTAGGCCGCTGCCTGCAACGACAGCAGGCCGACTTGCGGGCCATTGCCGTGGGCGATCACCAGCTCGTTGCCGGAATGGATCTTGGCAATCTGTTCGGTAGCGATTCGGATATTGGCGCGTTGGTTGTCCGCTGTCATGGGTTCACCACGGCGGAGCAGGGCGTTACCGCCCAGTGCAACGACGATACGCATAATGCAATCCTTCTAGAGTTCAGCGTGTGAACACAGGACTAAGTGTGGGAGGGAGCGTGCTCCCGATGGCGGGCTAACATTCAATACTTGTGTCGACTGATACACCGCTATCGGGGGCAAGTCGAATCGTCGCACCGCCCCTCCCACATTTTGACCGTGTTCCTACAGTAGACGTTGTGTCGAAATCAGATATCCGCCAACGCCGACACCAGGATCGCCTTGATGGTATGCATGCGGTTTTCCGCCTGTTCAAAGGCAATGTTGGCCGGGGATTCAAACACCTCTTCGGTCACTTCCACGCCATTGGCCAGGTTCGGATAACGCGTGGCGATGTCCTTGCCGACCTTGGTTTCGCTGTTATGGAACGCCGGCAGGCAGTGCATGAACTTCACCCGGGGGTTGCCCGAGGCTTTCATCATCTTGGCGTTGACCTGGTACGGCAGCAGTTGCTCGATACGCTCGTCCCACGCTTCCACCGGCTCACCCATGGACACCCAGATATCGGTGTGGATGAAGTCCACGCCCTTCACCGCTTCAAGAGGGTCTTCGGTGATGGTGATGCGCGCGCCGCTTTCTTCGGCAAAGGCCTGGCACTGTTTGATGAAGTCTTCGTGGGGCCACAGGGCTTTCGGCGCGCCGATACGCACGTCCATGCCCAGCTTGGCGCCGATCATCAGCAGCGAGTTGCCCATGTTGTAGCGTGCGTCGCCCAGGTAGGCGTAGCTGATGTCATGCAGCGGCTTGTCGCTGTGTTCGCGCATGGTCAGGGTGTCGGCGATCATTTGGGTCGGGTGGAATTCGGCGGTCAGGCCGTTGAACACCGGCACACCGGCGAACTTGGCCAGTTCTTCGACGATTTCCTGCTCGAAGCCACGGTATTCAATGGCATCGAACATCCGACCGAGGACGCGGGCGGTGTCTTTCATGCTTTCTTTATGGCCGATCTGCGACGACACCGGGTCGATGTAGGTGACGTGGGCACCCTGGTCGTGGGCCGCCACTTCGAAGGCGCAGCGGGTGCGGGTCGAGGTTTTTTCGAAGATCAGCGCGATGTTCTTGCCCTTGAGGTGCGCGCGCTCGGTGCCGGTGTATTTGGCGCGTTTGAGGTCGCGGGACAGGTCCAGCAGGTAGTGCAGCTCGCGATTGGTGTGGTGCATCAGCGACAGCAGGCTGCGGTTGCGCATGTTGAAAGCCATGGTGGATCTCCTTGTGTTCAGGTTATCCCCTTGGCCGACGCCTTGTGGGCGGCGGCCAAGGCCTGGAAATTAATAGTCGATAGGGTCGCGGATGATCGGGCAGGTCATGCAGTGGCCGCCGCCACGGCCACGGCCGAGTTCACCGGCACTGATGGTGATGACTTCCACGCCGGACTTGCGCAGCAAGGTGTTGGTGTAGGTGTTGCGGTCGTAGCCGATCACTACGCCAGGCTCCAGGGCCACGACGTTGTTGCCGTCATCCCACTGCTCGCGCTCGGCGGCGAAGCTGTTGCCGCCGGTTTCGACCACACGCAGGGTTTTGAGCTTGAGGGCGGTGGCGACCACGTCGAGGAAGCTTGCGTCTTCACGGCGCACATCGATGCCACCGGGCTTGCTGTCGTCCGGGCGCAGGCTGAAGGCGACGATCTGGCTGACCACTTCGGGGAAGATGGTGACCAGGTCGCGGTCGCAGAAGCTGAACACGGTATCCAAGTGCATCGCGGCGCGGGATTTCGGCAGGCCGGCGACGATGACGCGCTCGACGGCTTTGTGCTTGAACAGGTTCAGCGCCAGTTGGCCGATGGCCTGGCGCGACGAACGCTCGCCCATGCCGATCAACACCACGCCGTTGCCGAGCGGCATGACGTCACCGCCTTCGAGGGTGGCGTTGCCATGGTCCTGGTCCGGGTCGCCGTACCAGATCTGGAAGTCGGCGTTGGTGAACTCGGGGTGGAATTTGTAGATGGCGCTGGCCAGCAGGGTTTCCTGGCGTCGCGCCGGCCAGTACATCGGGTTCAGCGTCACGCCGCCAAAGATCCAGCAGGTGGTGTCGCGGGTGAACTGGGTGTTCGGCAGCGGCGGCAGGATGAAGCTGGAGTGGCCGAGGAAATCGCGGAACATCTCGATGGTCTTGCCACCGAAGCTGTCCGGCAGGTCATCGGCCGACACGCCACCGATCAGGAACTCGGCGATTTTGCGCGGCTCCAGGCTGCGCAGCCACGAGCCGACTTCATTGATCAGGCCGAGGCCGACCTGGTTGGCGGTGATCTTGCGTTCCAGAATCCAGTCCAGGGCTTCGGGGATGGCGACGATATCGGTCAACAGGTTGTGCATTTCCAGCACATCGATGTCCCGTTCGCGCATCTTGGTGACAAAGTCGAAATGGTCGCGCTTGGCCTGGGCCACCCACAGCACATCATCGAACAGCAGTTCGTCGCAGTTGTTGGGGGTCAGCCGCTGGTGGGCCAAACCTGGGGAGCACACCATGACTTTACGCAGTTTGCCGGCTTCGGAATGTACGCCGTACTTCACTTTTTCCGTGGTCATTACAGATCCTCCAGTGAGCAACAATTACATAGTCAGGAAGCCGGCGTAGAGGCCATAGGCAGCCACCAGGGCGCCAACGACCACCGCAGCGAAAATCAGCTTCTCGACGTTGGTGAAAATCGGTTTGCCCAGTTCATGCTTGGCCTTGGCGAACAGGATCGCGCCAGGGGCATAGAGCAGGGCGGAGAGCAGCAGGTATTTGGTACCGCCGGCGTAGAGCAGCCAGACCGCGTAGATCAGCGCGATCGCGCCGATGATCAGGTCCTTTCTGCGCTCGGCCGGGGCGTTTTCGTAGGTCTCGCCACGTACCGCCAGCAGCAGCGCATAAGCTGCCGACCACAGGTAAGGCACCAGGATCATCGAGGTGGCGAGGTAGATCAGCGACAGGTACGTGCTGGCGGAAAACAGGGTAATCACCAGGAACACCTGGACCAGTGCGTTGGTCAGCCACAGGGCATTGGCCGGCACGTGGTTGGCGTTCTCGCGGCGCAGGAACTCCGGCATGGTGTGGTCCTTGGCGGCGGCGAACATGATCTCCGCACACAGCAGCACCCACGACAGCAGCGCGCCGAGCAGCGAGATGACCAGGCCGACGCTGATCAACACGGCGCCCCAGTGGCCCACAACGTGCTCCAGCACGGCCGCCATCGACGGGTTCTGCAGCTTGGCCAGTTCCGGTTGGGTCATGATGCCCAGGGACAGTACGTTGACCAGCATCAGGAACAGCAGCACGGTGATAAAGCCGATCACGGTGGCCTTGCCCACGTCGCTGCGTTTTTCGGCCCGCGCCGAGAAGATGCTTGCGCCTTCGATGCCGATGAACACCCACACGGTGACCAGCATCATGTTGCGCACTTGGTTCATCACGCTGCCCAGGTCCGGGTTTTTCAGGCCCCAGATGTCAGCGGTGAAGATGTCCAGTTTGAACGCGAATACGGCGATCAGCACGAACAGCACCAGCGGCACGACCTTGGCGACGGTGGTCACCAGGTTGATGAACGCCGCTTCCTTGATCCCGCGCAATACCAGGAAATGCACGGCCCACAGCAGCACCGAAGCGCCAATCACCGCGGCCGGGGTGTTGCCCTCGCCAAAGATCGGGAAGAAGTAGCCGAGGGTGCTGAACAAGAGCACGAAGTAGCCGACGTTGCCCAGCCAAGCGCTGATCCAGTAACCCCAGGCGGACGAGAAGCCCATGTAGTCGCCGAAGCCGGCCTTGGCGTAGGCATATACGCCGCCGTCGAGATCGGGTTTGCGGTTAGCCAGGGTCTGGAACACAAACGCCAGGGTCAACATGCCTACAGCCGTAATCACCCAGCCAATCAGGACGGCGCCGACATCGGCGCTGGCCGCCATGTTTTGCGGCAGAGAGAAGATCCCGCCGCCAATCATTGAACCCACGACAAGTGCAACCAGTGCGCCAAGTCGAAGTTTTCCGGCAGATTCAGACATTGTATGACTCCAATGCAGGAGAAGAGAGACCACAGAATAATTCCGTGCGCTAATCAAACAGCTGACTTAGATCACATCATTGGCACATTCCATTGTGAATTAATGACTTAGAGTGAAAATGCCGTGCGCGCGATAGTGCCGCCAAGACGCTCGTCGTAGAGCCTCTATGCGCTTTTTTATTATTAAGGTTTCCTGATTGCAGGGACGTTTCAAGCTAGCCCCTTTTGGTGAATGTGCAAACTTTTTCCGGGCCGGCTTGGCAAGACACTCAAATCCTTAAAGTTCAATACTTATTTAATTTATAAATTTGACTAAACTCTGTTTTTTGACATGCCTTTGGGTTATTAGAGCCTGCGTTTTATTCGCGATATCTGATAAACGCTAACGCGCCTGCGTAAATTAGTTGAGTACACGGTGGTTCTTTTAATTCTGGAGAATTCATGTCGCAATCGTCTGAAAAGCTTCGACTCAGCGCCTTGATCGCCCTGGTGGTGGGCTCCATGATCGGCGGCGGGATTTTTTCCTTGCCACAAAACATGGCCGCGCGCGCGGAAGTCGGCGCGGTATTGATCGGCTGGGCGATCACCGCCGTGGGCATGCTGACCCTGGCATTTGTGTTCCAGACCCTGGCCAACCGCAAACCCGAGCTGGATTCCGGGGTGTATGCCTACGCCAAGGCCGGTTTCGGCGACTACATGGGCTTCTCGTCCGCCTGGGGTTACTGGATCAGTGCGTGGATGGGCAACGTCGGTTACTTCGTGTTGCTGTTCAGCACCCTCGGCTATTTTTTTCCGGTATTCGGTGAGGGCAATACGCCTGTGGCCATCGGCTGCGCCTCGGTGTTGCTGTGGGCCGTGCATTTTCTGGTGATGCGCGGGATCAAGGAGGCGGCGTTCATCAACCAGATCACCACCGTGGCCAAGCTCGTGCCGCTGCTGATGTTCGTGGTCATCGCCGGCGTGGCGTTCAAGGCCGATGTCTTCACCGCCGACATCTGGGGCCTGGGCAAGCCGCATTTCGGCAGTGTGATGAATCAGGTGCGCAACATGATGCTGGTCACGGTGTTCGTGTTCATCGGCATCGAGGGCGCCAGCGTGTACTCGGCGCGGGCGCAGAAACGCTCGGACGTGGGCCGGGCCACGGTGATCGGGTTTCTCGGTGTGCTGGCGTTGCTGGTGCTGGTGAACCTGCTGTCCCTGGGGATCATGAGCCAGGCGGAACTGGCGCAATTGCAGAACCCGTCCCTGGCCGGCGTGCTGGAGCACATCGTCGGTCCCTGGGGCGCGCTGCTGATCAGCATCGGTTTGGCGGTATCGCTGCTGGGCGCGTTGTTGTCATGGGCGCTGCTCTGCGCGGAAATTCTCTACGCCACGGCCCATGACAAGACCATGCCGGCCTTCCTGAAAAAGGAAAACGCCAATCAGGTGCCGGTCAATGCGCTGTGGCTGACCAATGTGATGATCCAGATATTCCTGGTGATCACGCTGTTTTCCGAAAGCACCTACACCACCCTGATTTACCTGGCTTCATCCATGATCCTGGTACCTTACCTGTGGTCGGCGGCCTACGCGGTGTTGTTGAGCGGGCGCGGGGAAACCTACGAAGGCGCCCAGCGCCAGCGTCTGAAAGATCTGCTGGTGGGCTTGATTGCATTGGGCTACGCGGTGTGGCTGCTGTACGCCGGGGGCCTGAAGTACTTGCTGCTGTCGGCGTTGCTGTATGCGCCGGGCGTGGTGCTGTTTGCCCTGGCCAAGCGCGAGCAGGGCCTGCCGTTGTTTACCCATGTGGAAAAAGGCATTTTCGCCTGTGTGATTGCGGGCGCGGGGTTGGCGGCGTATGGGCTGTATAGCGGAGTGTTGTCGTTATGAGCAGGGTGGCTTGATCGTGTGGGCCTCATCGCGGGCACGCCCGCGATGGCGGTCTCAGGTCACCAGCGAGGCCGGTGCGACCCCAATTCCCCTGCCGGCAAATCCCACTGCAACGGTGTGCCGCTGATGGTCAGCGGCGCGAGCAATCGGTGCGCCGGTCCCCAGGCGGTTTGCTCCACCACCAGCCCCTGGTCTTCGAGGGCTTCGGCCCGCAATGCCGGTTGCTCCGGAACCGGCCCGGCCTCCATCAAGCATTTTGCCGTGCGCGCCAACGATAATTGCGCCGAGCCGCCACGGCCGGACGCCAAGCGCTCGCGCAGGGCCTGGATCGCGCTGGCCGCCATCAAGTAGCCGGTGGCGTGATCCAGCGCCTGCAACGGCAGCGGCACAGGTTTATCCGTGTGTTTCCAGGCCATGCCCGCGTCGGCGATGCCGCAGCTCATCTGCACCAGGCTGTCGAAGCCCCGGCGATTGCGCCACGGGCCGCTCCAGCCATAGGCGTTGAGGCTCACGTCGATCAGGCCGGGGGCGAGCTGTTGCAATGCGTGGGCGGTGTAGCCCAATTGCTCGAGGGCATCGGCGCGGTAACCGTGGAACAGGATATCGGTGTCTTTGAGCAACCCTTCGAAAACCTGGCGGTCTGCGGCGGTTTTCAGGTCCAGGCGCGCACAGCGTTTGCCCAGGGTCATTTCCGGCACCACGCCCGGCTCGTTCCAGGTCGGCGAGTCGATGCGCAGCACGTCCGCGCCCAGCCCGGCGAGAAAACGACTGGCCACGGGGCCGGCCAGCACGCGGGTCAGGTCCAGCACTTTGAGGCCGGCCAGCGGGCGGGCCGCCGAGCCGCGCCAGGGCCTGTTGGCGGCGGGTTCAAAAGTTTGGCGCTGAACCAGGTGCTCGGCATTCACCGCCAAGCCTTGGGGATGTTGCTGCCAGGCCTGCCACGACCGCATCTGCGCGGCACAACCGCCGGCATCGACAATCGCCTGCTCCAGCTCGGCAGCGTTCCACGCGACGACCTTGCTCGCCATCCCGGCACGGTCAGCGACGTGGCCCAGCACCCGCTCGGCAGCCGCACGGTGATGCGGCGCGTTGGTGTGCAAGCGAATCCAGCCGTCGGCGCTGGCATAGTCGCCGGCCACCGGGTCCCACAGTGGCGGTACTTGCCAGCCTGTGGGGCGGATCGAAGAAGAGAACCAGAAAGACGCGAGGCGTCGGTCCACGCTCACGCTGGGCAAGCGTCCGGTCTGTTGCAGGATGAGTTGGGCAACCGCCTGGCCGGCGGCGCCGATGCTGGCGCAGGCCAGGTCGCTGACGGCGAAGATCGACGGCAGGGCGCCGGCCCCGGTCGAGGTCAGCGGGGTGCGCGGTAGATCGAGTGCGGCTTGGATGGGAGTCAGCAGGTCAGTCATCGAAGGCCCTCCATAAGAGAAGGGCCACTATAGAAGATCATCACACCGGTGTGACAACCCCCGGCGTCAATGGCAGGTCGATGCTGGCGCTGAAACCGCCGTCGGGATGATTGGTCAGGATCAGGTTGCCGCCATGCCGTTCCGCTGCGCGCCGTGCAATCGCCAGACCCAGGCCGTGGCCCTGCGCCGTTTGGCCGGGGGCGCGGTAGAACGGCTCGCCCAGTTGGCTCAGGTGCTCGGCTTCGACGCCGGGGCCGTGGTCGCGCACGCTGATCAGAATGCGTTCGCCCAGGCGGCGCGCCTGCAACTCGATCGGTTGGCCGGGCGGGTTGAAGCGCTGGGCATTGCGCAACAGGTTATCCACGGCGCGTTCGATCATGGTCGGCCAGCCTTTGAGGCGCAGGTCGGGATCGGCGCTCAGTTGCACCACTTGGTCCGGCGCGCTGAGTTGGGCGTCCTTTTGCAGGGTCTTGAGCAGCGGGATGAGGTCGACGTCTTCGGCACTGGCGTTGTCGGCATCGACCCGGGCCAGCACCAGGATTTCGCTGATCAGCGCTTCCAGGCGGTCGCACTCGCGGGTCAGGCGCGGCCAGAGTCTTTCCCGTTCCTCGGGGCCGGCCCGCTCGGCCAGGGCCAGGGCGATACGCAGGCGGGCCAGGGGCGAGCGCAGTTCGTGGGACACGTCTCGCAGCAGCTGGCGCTGGCTGCCGATCAGGCTCTGCAAGCGTGCGCCCATGCGGTTGAAGTCGGTGGCGAGTACGCCGAACTCATCGCGGCGGTTGGCCAGTTGCGCCAGGCTGTTCTGCTGGTAGGTGGCCTGGCCGAGGTCGTGTACCGCGCCACGCAGGCGGCTTAAGGGGCGGGTGATGGACAGCGTCACCAGCAGGCTGAACAGGGTCAGCACCACCAGGGCAATCGCCAATGCGCTCAACGGCCACATCAGGCTGCTGCGGTGCCAGGCGTCCAGCTCCGGGTGGGGGATGCGATAGATCAGCAGGTAGGTGTCGCCGGTCTTTTCGCTGGTGTACTCGGCGGTCAGGCGCCGCCAGGGCAGGTGGCCGTCCTTGCTGTCGTTCTGCCGGGCTTCGAAGGCGGCGGCGCGGCGCGGAAAGGTGCCGCGGACCACGGGCTCGCCGCTTTCGTTGAGTACTTGCACGTCAATGTGATACTGACGCTTGCGCTGTTGCAGCAAGTCTTGGGCGGCGTCCTCGCCCTGGGCTTCGTAGAGTTGGGTCCACTCTTCGGCCAGGTTATTGAGGCCGGGGTGGCGGCTGAGAATCCAGGCGTCCTGGTTGAGCATATGCCCAAGCAGGATCGACAGCCCGGCAACCAAGGCGATAGCCAGCCAGAAACTGGCCAGGATGCGCCAGAACAATGAACGCACAGGAAACCCTCAAACAGGAAAAGCCCAGCGGCGCGAACCGCTGGGCTGGGGCAGTGAAGCTAACGCATTATTGCGCTTTTTGCGGCTGCTGCGCTTTCCAGGCCTGGAATTCCTTCCATTCGGCGCGGCGTTGTTCCTGTTTCTTGACGATCTCGTCGAATTTCTTCTGCTGGTCAGGCTTGAGTACGGCACGGATATCGGCCTGGGTTTTCTGCTTGCCGGCGGCGATTTCATCTTGCATGGCTTTCTGCTCAGCAGCCGGGAGTTTGTCCAGGTACTTTTTGACCAGGTCTTTGCGAGCCTGCCATTGGTCACCCATCAGCTTGCCAATTTGCTCGCGCTGTTCCTTGCTCAAGTCCAGCTGGCTGAGCGGGCCACCTTTGCCACGCGGACCGTGTTCACCGCCGTGGCCCGGGCCACCCATCATCATGTGGCCTTCTGGGCCGCCCATCGGGCCTGGGCCTTCGGGCATTGCCGCCATGGCAACGGTGGGCAGGGCAGCGGCGAACATCAGAGCGATTAGGGTCTTGCGCATGGTGATTCTCCTGTCTCTATTCCGGTGAGTCCGGATGTGAGTAGATTACGGAGATCAAGGTCAGCGGCGGTCAGGTGTGGGTAAAGCTTGGGTAAAGAGGGTTTTGGCGGCGGCTGACAAAACCCTTGGGAACGAGCAGATCAACGGTGGGATCAGTGTGGCGCGGGGTTCAGAGGCTGTAGTAGTAGCCGCGGCTGCGCAGCGCCACGATCCGTGGCCGGCCATCCGGGTGCGGGCCGATCTTCTTGCGCAGGTTGCTGACGTGCATGTCGAGGCTGCGATCATAGAGGGTCAGCTTGCGACCGAGGGCGATCTGCGCCAGTTCCTGTTTATCCAGCGGTTCGCCGGGCTGGCGCAGCAAGGCTTCGAGCAGGCGGCTTTCGGAGACGGTGAGGGTGAATTCCTGATTGTCGATGCTGACCACGCCGCGCACCGGGCTGAAGCACAGGTCGCCCAGTTCCAGCTGGGTCGACACGGCAGCCGGGTGGCTGCGGCGCAGCACCGCGCGCAGGCGGGCAGTCAGTTCCCGCGGGTCACAGGGCTTGGCCAGGTAATCGTCGGCGCCCAGTTCCAGGCCGAGGATGCGGTCCAGCGGCTCGCCCCGGGCCGACAGCATCAGCACCGGCAACTCCGGATGGTCGTTGCGCAATTGCTTGAGCAACTCCAGGCCGCTGCCGTCGGGCAACATCACGTCGAGCACCACGGCCGCCGGGGCGCTGTCGGCCAAGGCTTTGCGGGCGCTCAAGCCGTCGTGGCAGGCGCGCACCTGGAAGCCTTCCTGGCCCAACCAACTGGTCAGCAGCTCACAGAGCTCCTGGTCATCATCTATCAGTAACAGCTCGCTCATGACTCACTCAATTTAGCCATTGTCGACGGCGACGGTGCCCACCGCTGGCGAAGATCCCGCACAGCAAGGCGATCAGCGCGACGGCCGCGCCGGTGACAAACCACTGCTGCTGCTCGGTCAGCCATCGGGTCAAGCCGCCGCCCTGTACCTCTTTGAGTTGCTGGGCCAGGCGTTGGTTCTCTTGGCGCAAGCGACTCAACTGGGCACTGTCACGCGCAGCATCCGTGGTTTGCAGTTGCTTGCTCAGTTCTTCACGCAGCCGTTCGCTTTCTTTCAAGCGTTGCTGCAATTCGGTGATCTGGCTGCCGGCGCTCAAGGACAGGGGCGTAGAACTGCCGGTGCTTGAGGTTTCTTCAGCGTGGGCCGTAGCCCCGATCATTAACACTGCCAACAGACACAACTGACGTAAGCGCATCGGAACTCCTGATTCCACACGAATATTCAGAACGTTGTCGGCAGGTTACCCAGAATAATGAGCAATTAGGAGTGCGCCGAACCGAATTGGTTCGGCGCGACCGGGGTCAAGGCAGGACTTGCTTGAACGGTTTGATCACCACGTCCGCGTAGACGCCGGCCGCTACATACGGATCGGCCTTGGCCCAGGCCTGGGCATCGGCCAGGGACGCGAACTCGGCAACGATCAGGCTACCGGTGAAACCAGCGTCGCCCGGGTCGTTGCTGTCGATCGCCGGGAGCGGGCCGGCCAACACGATGCGGCCTTCGGCCTGCAGTACTTTCAGGCGCTCGACGTGGGCCGGGCGCGCGGAGAGGCGTTTTTCCAGCGAGTTGGCAACGTCGGTGGCAATGATGGCGTAGAGCATGTCAGTCCTCGGTTTTCGGCGAAGTGGGGTCGGTGTCATGCAGGTGGCGCGACAGGTAGATGCCTTGGCCGACCAGGAACAATACGGTCATGCCCAGGCTGCCGAACACCTTGAAGTCGACCCAGTAGTCCTGGAAGGTGAAGGCCACGAACAGGTTGGCGGCGCCGCAGAACAGGAAAAACACGATCCAGGCCATGTTCAGGCGCGTCCATACCGGCTCCGGCAGGGTCAGGGCGTGGCCCATGATCCGCTTGATCAACAGGCGGTCGCCAACGAAGTGGCTGCCGATAAACGCCAGGGCGAACAGCCAGTTCACCACCGGGGCTTTCCATTTAAGGAAGGTTTCGCTATGGAAGGCCAGGGTCAGGCTGCCGAAGACCAGGCAGGCGACCAGGGTCAGCCATTGGCTTTTTTCGAGTTTGCGCTGGGAGATGAAGATGGCGCCGTAGACCACGATGGAGCTGATGATCAGCACGGCGGTGGCGCTGTAGATGCCTCCGAAGGTCAGTTCATGGCCGGCGAGATCGATGACCCTGGGGTCGAGTTTGTAAACGATGAAAAACAGCAACAGCGGGATGAAGTCGATGAATTGTTTCACAGTAAGAGCCAGAAGCTGGATGTGGCGGCATAATAACAAACATCCTTGGTAGCGAAAGCGCCACCTGACTTGAGGTTACACACTTCCGTGAATGTTGATTTGCACTGCCACAGCACGGCCTCCGATGGCGCCCTGGCGCCCGCGGTGCTGGTTGCGCGTGCGTTTGAAAAAGGCGTGCGAGTCCTGTCGTTGACCGACCACGATACCCTCGAAGGCCTCGACGAAGCCCGCGAAGCCGCCCAGGCCCTGGGCATGCAACTGGTCAACGGCGTGGAATTGTCCTGCACCTGGGGTGGCGCCACCATTCATGTGCTTGGCTACGGTTTCGACCAGAAAGCTCCGCCGCTGGTGGAGGCCATCGCCCAATTGCGCGATGGCCGCTGGCTGCGCTCCGAAGAAATAAGCCGCAAGCTCGGCCTCAAAGGCATGTCCAACGCCCTCGACGGCGCCCGGGCCATCCAGCAGGAGCTGGGTGACAGCGGCAACGCACCGGCCCGGCCGCATTTCGCCGATTGGATGGTGCGCGAAGGGTTTGTCCGGGACCGCGCCGAAGCCTTTCGCAAATGGCTGGGCGCCGGCAAGCTGGGCGACGTCAAGCAGCACTGGCCGACCTTGGACGACACCGTCGAGACCCTGCGGGCCTCCGGGGCCTGGGTCAGCCTGGCACATCCCTGGCATTACGATTTCACCCGCAGCAAGCGTCGCAAGCTGATTGGCGACTATATTGGTGCGGGCGGCCACGCAATTGAAGTGGTCAACGGGCATCAACCCGCCGAACAGGTTGGCAGCCTGGCGATTCTTGCCCGCGAATTTGGTCTGCTGGTCAGCGCCGGCAGTGACTTTCATGGCCCAGGCGGCTGGTCCGAGATCGGCGAATATCGCCCGGTCCCGGAAGACTTGCCGCTCTTGTGGGGGCGATTCAAGCATGACCCCATTATTGCCACCGTCTGAACAGGTAGAGCACGTGAGTCAATTCTTCCAGATTCATCCGGAAAACCCTCAGCCACGCCTGATCAAACAGGCCGTGGAGATCATTCGCGCCGGTGGCGTGGTGATCTATCCAACGGATTCGTCCTACGCCATCGGTTGTCAGATCGGCGACAAAAACGCGGTCGAGCGTGTCAGACGCCTGCGTCAGTTGGACGACAAGCACAACTTCGCGCTGATCTGCAGCGACCTGTCCCAACTGGGCTTGTTCGCCAAGGTCGACACCGGCACCTTCCGCCTGCTCAAGGCCCACACGCCGGGGCCGTACACCTTTATTCTCAACGCCACCCGCGAAGTGCCGCGCCTGCTGCTGCATCCGAAGAAGCGCACCATCGGCCTGCGCGTGCCGGAACACCCGATTGCCCTGGCGCTGCTGGCCGAGTTGGGCGAGCCGCTGATGAGCGTGTCGCTGATCATGCCCGGCGCCACTGAACCGCTGGAAGACCCCTACGAAATGCGCCAACTGCTGGAAAAACACGTCGACCTGATCATCGACGGTGGTTTCGGCGGTGGCAAGGCATCCACCGTGATCAACCTGGCCGACGGCGACCCCGAAGTGATCCGCGTCGGCTGCGGCGACCCCGCGCCGTTTATGGCCGAGGCCTGAATGTCGGCCGTGGAAACCGTCGACAGCCAGGCCGGCGCCCAGCAGGAACTGCCGTTTGCCATGGTGTATGGCCAGGCGGTCATGGAAATGCCGCTGGACCTGTACATCCCGCCGGATGCCCTGGAAGTGTTCCTCGAGGCCTTCGAAGGCCCGCTGGACTTGCTGCTGTACCTGATCCGCAAGCAGAACATCAACATCCTCGACATCCCGGTGGCGGAAATCACCCGCCAGTACATGGGCTATGTCGAGCTGATGCAGTCGGTGCGCCTGGAACTGGCCGCCGAGTACCTGGTGATGGCCGCGATGCTCGCCGAGATCAAGTCGCGCATGCTGTTGCCGCGCTCGGAGACGATCGAGGCCGAAGAGGACGACCCGCGCGCCGAACTGATCCGACGCCTGCAGGAGTACGAACGCTTCAAGGCCGCCGCCGAAGGCATCGACGGCCTCAGCCGCGTGGGCCGCGATGTGGTGGTGCCCAAGCTCGATGCGCCGGAAGCCCGGGCGCGCAAGCTGTTGCCGGACGTGAGCCTGGAAGAGTTGCTGATGTCGATGGCCGAGGTACTGCGCCGTGGCGACATGTTTGAACACCACCAGGTCAGCCGCGAGGCGTTGTCGACCCGCGAGCGCATGAGCGATGTGCTCGAACGCCTCAAAGGCGGCGGTTTTGTGCCGTTTGTCGAGCTGTTCACCGCCGAAGAGGGGCGCCTGGGGGTAGTGGTGACCTTTATGGCGATCCTTGAGCTGGTCAAGGAATCCTTGGTCGAGCTGGTCCAGAATGAGCCTTTTGCGGCTATCCACGTGCGGGCGCGAGCCGAATAACGAGCTGAATCGATGAATCTGACTGAACCCCGCGAACTGGCCCCGCTGCTGGAGGCCTTTCTTCTGGCCTCGGGTAAGCCGCAATCCCTGGAGCGCCTGTTCGAACTCTTTGAAGAGGCCGAACGTCCTGAACCGCCGGTCTTCAAGAAAGCCCTGGAGATCCTGCGCAAGTCCTGCGACGGCCGCGCCTTTGAACTGCGCGAAGTGGCGTCGGGTTATCGCCTGCAGATACGTGAGAAGTTTTCCCCATGGGTCGGCCGCTTGTGGGAAGAACGCCCACAGCGTTATTCCCGGGCGATGCTGGAAACCATGGCGCTGATCGCCTATCGCCAGCCGATCACCCGTGGTGAAATCGAGGACGTGCGCGGCGTGGCGGTCAACAGCCATATCGTCAAGACGTTGCTGGAGCGCGAGTGGATTCGCATCGTCGGTTACCGCGACGTGCCCGGCAAACCGGCGATGTTCGCCACCACCAAGGTGTTCCTCGACCACTTCAACCTGAAAAACCTCGACGACCTGCCGCCCTTGGCCGAATTGCGCGAGATGGAAACCGAGCCGGAACTCGACTTCGACGACGCCCCGGTCCCGGCGAGCCTGCAGGAACTGGCCGATGCCACGGCCGAGCCGGAAGAACCGAAGGACGAAACCAGTTTCCATACCTTGTTGCTGGAACTGGACGACATGGAGCAGGGGATCAAGACCGACTTCGATGACTTGCTGCGTGATGGCGCGGCCGAGCCCGAAAGTCAGGTGAATGTTGAAGTCGAGCCAGAGCCCGAAGCGGAACCTGAGGAAGACATTCTCGGCGTCGCCCAAGCCCGCGAAAAACTCCTGGCTGCCGTCGCCGCCCTCGAACAGCCGCCGCTGAGCGACGAAGAGGACGAAGCCCGTGCCCTGGCCGAAGCCATCGAGGCCGAGCGCCGCCAGCTCGACGACTGACGCCCACCTTGTAGGAGCGAGCTTGCTCGCGAAAAACCCAAGAGCACCGCAGACAACCAGATTCCCCGCGTTATCGTTGACGATATTCGCGAGCAAGCTCGCTCCTACAGCCGGTGGGCACCACCGGTCGGCGGAAAAACCACCGACTCGGCACTTATCGACTAGCCTCTGATGCGCAACGCGCGCCATGCGCGTATGATTCGCGACCCTTTGCCGATGTATTCGGCCAAAGCCCCGCTTTCAACACTCTTCAGGCCACGCCTGAATCGACCCACCGGGAGGTGCTTAAGATGAACGATAAAGACCAGAACGACAGCCAGGAAATCGGCCCAGCAGGCGAAAAACTGCAAAAGGTGCTGGCGCGTATCGGCGTGGGCTCGCGCCGCGACGTCGAAGCCTGGATCACCCAGAAGCGCATCAAGGTCAACGGCGTCGAGGCCACCCTTGGCCAGCGCGTCGACCTGCACGATGCAATCACCATTGATGGCAAGGTCATCAAGCGTGAAGAGGCCGCCGAATCGGTGCGCCGCGTGATCATGTACAACAAGCCCGATGGCGAGATCTGCACCCGTGACGACCCGGAAGGCCGTCCGACCGTGTTCGACAAGATGCCAAAGCCCAAAGAAGGCCGTTGGATCAACATCGGCCGTCTCGACATCAACACCACCGGCTTGCTGATGTTCACCACCGACGGTGAGCTGGCCAACCGCTTGATGCACCCGTCCTACGAGATGGACCGCGAATACGCCGTGCGTGTGCGTGGTGAAGTCGATGACGAGATGATCGAACGCTTGAAAGCGGGCGTCGTCCTCGAAGACGGCCCGGCCAAGTTCACCGATATCAAGCAAGCACCCGGCGGCGAAGGTTTCAACCACTGGTACCACTGCGTGGTGATGGAAGGTCGCAACCGTGAAGTGCGTCGCCTGTGGGAATCCCAGGGCCTGGTGGTCAGCCGCCTGAAGCGCGTGCGCTTCGGTCCGGTGTTTCTCAACTCCGACCTGCCGATGGGCCGCTGGCGCGAAATGAGCCAGTACGAAGTCGACATCCTCAGCGCCGAAGTCGGCCTGACGCCGGTCGCGATGCCGCAGATGAACGCCAAGAGCAAAGACAAGCTCGAACGCATGCAGCGTAAATCGTCGCGCCCGGTGGCTCGCACCGAACGCGTTGCCCGCACCCTGCGCCCGGCGCTGGATGCACCGGCTACCGGCGGGCGGATTTCCCGTGAGCCGCACATTGAAGGCGAGCGTCGTCCAACCGCGCCATCGCGTCAGGAAGGCGAACGTGCGCCACGCACGCCGCGTCCTGCCGGCCGTGGCGAAGCGCCAAGCGGTGGTCGCGGTAATCGCGGTGAAGCCGGTCGCGGTGCGCCCGCAGGTCGCCCGGCCGACAACGCCAGCACCAAGCGCCCAGCCAAGCCCGCGCCGAACAAGCGCCCAGGCCTGAAACTGGTGGCGGACGAGCCGTCGGGCAAGCGCCGTGGCGCGCCGGCCGGTTCCGGTCAGCGCCCGGGTTTTGGTCGCAAGAAACCGCAGTGATGTAAGCGCTGCATAAAAACGCCAACCCTCGGGTTGGCGTTTTTTTTGGATCTGCATTTGCAATGCCATCAACTGTGGGAGGGAGCAAGCCGCTCCCACAGTTGGATTTGATCAGAACGCAAAGGTGCCATCGAACACCGGCTTGTCATCCAGCGCCAACACCCCGCTGGCGAAGATCAAATCCAGGTGATGACTGCCTTTCTGCCCGCCACCCAACCCAAGGTGCAGGCCGCAGTGACGCTCTTCGAACCCGGCGTTGCGCGCATACAGATCCTTGACCCCTTCATTGGTACCGATCCCCAGTTCCTCCACGCGGCGGTTCGATGGGTTGGCGTTCAGGTACTTGTTGAAATCGTCCGCCAGCCCCGGAACGTCGCTGGCCACACTGCAGATGGTCGAGTTTTCGATCCACAGCTCCAGCGGTGATTGCAGCACGCCATATTTGCGTGCGAAGGGGATGGTGCTGAGGAAGGTGCCGACAAACCGCACCTGGCCGTTGATGGCTTCGCTGTGGGTGGCGATCTCGCCGGGGGCCAGGTCGTGGTTGCCGATGCCGTTGATATTGGTCCACTTCTTGATGCTGCTCAGCGGTGCTCGCAGGCGTGAGCCGTGCCGATCGCTGAAGCTCAGCACCGAGGCCTGGGACATGCGCCGGATCAGCGTGGCGTTGAGGTCGGCGATGCGTTGCGGCTCGACGCTGAAGGTGTCGTAGAAGTAGTCGCCGTAGTCCTTGAACAGCAGGGATTTTTTCCAGTGCTCGGCCATTACGCCATGCAACGCGCGGATAAAGTCCGGGCCTTCGGCGCGGGGGTTGGGCAGGGTCGAGGCGTCGTAGAAAAACAGGTACAGGTCGCAGGTTTCGATGGCTTCGGCCAGGGTGTCGCTGGCGGCCAGGTCCAGGCGCTGCACCTGGAAGTTGAAGCGGGCGGCGCTGCCGAGGCTGATCGCCTGGGCAATCGCCTCGTAGCGTTCGGTATGGCCCAGCAGCACAGTCGGCCGGCTCAAGCCGCTGAGGGCCGGATGGTGGGCGAGGTAGTAGAGAAAGTGTTCGACGGCGCGGGCCTTGTCCATGACGGGTGTCCTTGTGTGCCTTGGGTAAGGGGGCAGGCGCAGCGCACTGCGCCTGCCGGATGCCTGCCGGGGGTTAGAACGGCCACATCGCGGTGCCAAAAGGCACCACGGCATCGGCTTGCATCATTTCAACGGCGGCCTCATGGGTCGGCGCTTCAAACCAATCGTCAAGTTGCAGTTCGGTTTCCAGGTCGTTTTCCAGTGCTTGCATGGTGTATCTCCTAGAGGACGTTGTTTGAGAACGGCTTACCCGCGGGCTTCGCAGGGCAAGTGAAAGAACCTAGGTGAGAGTGTTTCGGAATGCAAAAATTTTATTGACACGGTCTCATTTGGATTTTTTGTTCTGTTTTTGGCGCGCCATTTTTTCCCCATGCAAAACAGCGCACTGGGGCAGGCGAGTGTTCGGATATGTCCTACCGCCAATTTTTTGTGAACTGACAGATACTGGCTGGGTGTAACGCCGATTTTCCGCGTTGTAACGATTGATTTACGCAAAAGGCCTGCGGTACCGGGCCGGCACCGCGCTGTAAGGAATACCTGACAGATTGTCGCGGATGCTCGCCAGGGCCGTCCGCAAGCGGTCGAGCGGTGTACAATGCGCCGCGTTTTACTGTGACCCCCTTGCGTAACCGCGCAAAAGGCCAAGACCTCAGGGTTAATCCACCCTGATCACTCCGCCTGGCCACGAGCCAGACGGGTTCGATTTCGTCACAGATAAAAACAAACAGGTGACGCATGACCGATAGAACGACGCTGTATTCCTGGTGCCTGCGCTGGGGTTTGAGCGGCGCTGCTTGAGTCGCACATCAAGGCAGCAACCTGCATTCAACATCATCAAACCTTGCGTGAGAGCCTTTTCATGAGTGGACCCGATTCCTCTTCAGGCGAACTGAAACGTGGCCTGAAAAACCGTCATATCCAGTTGATCGCCCTCGGTGGTGCCATCGGCACCGGCCTGTTCCTGGGCTCGGCCGGGGTGCTCAAATCCGCCGGCCCGTCGATGATCCTGGGCTATGCCATCTGCGGCTTCATTGCCTTCATGATCATGCGCCAACTCGGCGAAATGATCGTCGAAGAGCCGGTAGCCGGTTCCTTCAGCCACTTTGCCCACAAATACTGGGGCGGTTTCGCCGGCTTCCTGTCGGGCTGGAACTGCTGGATTCTGTACATCCTGGTGGGCATGTCGGAGCTGACGGCTGTCGGCAAATACGTGCATTACTGGTGGCCGGAGATTCCGACCTGGGTGTCGGCGGCGGCGTTTTTCGTGTTGATCAACCTGATCAACCTGGCCAACGTCAAAGTCTTCGGCGAGGCTGAGTTCTGGTTCGCCATCATCAAGGTGGTGGCCATCGTCGGCATGATCGCCCTGGGCAGCTACCTGCTGGTCAGCGGCAGCGGCGGCCCGCAAGCCTCGGTGAGTAACCTGTGGGAACACGGCGGCTTCTTCCCCCACGGTGTCGGTGGGTTGGTGATGGCCATGGCGCTCATCATGTTCTCGTTCGGCGGCCTGGAAATGCTCGGCTTTACCGCGGCCGAAGCCGACCAGCCACGCACCGTGATCCCCAAGGCGATCAATCAGGTGATCTACCGCATTCTGATCTTCTACATCGGCGCCCTGGTGGTGCTGTTGTCGCTGACGCCGTGGGACAGCCTGCTGGCGACCCTCAATGCGTCCGGCGATGCTTATAGCGGCAGCCCGTTCGTGCAGGTGTTCTCGATGCTCGGCAGCAACACTGCCGCGCATATCCTCAACTTTGTGGTGCTGACCGCCGCGCTGTCGGTGTACAACAGCGGCACCTACTGCAACAGCCGCATGCTGCTGGGCATGGCCGAGCAGGGCGACGCGCCGCGGGTGTTGGCGAAGATCGACAAGCGCGGCGTGCCGGTGCGCTCGATCCTCGCCTCGGCGGCGATCACCCTGGTGGCGGTGCTGATGAATTACCTGGTCCCGCAACACGCGCTGGAACTGCTGATGTCGCTGGTGGTGGCCACGCTGGTGATCAACTGGGCGATGATCAGCTTCTCCCATTTCAAGTTCCGCCAGCACATGAACCGCACCGGCCAGGTACCGTTGTTCAAGGCGCTGTGGTATCCGTATGGCAATTACCTGTGCCTGGCGTTCGTGGTGTTTATCCTGGTGATCATGTTGATGAGTCCGGGGATTCAGGTCTCGGTGTATGCGATCCCGGTGTGGGTGGCGTTCATGGGGCTGTGTTACTGGATCAAGAACAAGCGCCGCGCGGATCAGCGTCTGGCGATGGCCGCGCTGGAGTAACCCTTCGATGCTGTTGAGCAAACCCGGCCGCGTGCCGGGTTTGTCGTTTGAAGGGATGGGCGGGGCGCATTCGCGTATCCTTGGGCTCCCCTTAGAGGAACCCGTTGCTCATGCTGGTGATTTCCAACAACGTCCACTTGCCCGACGCCGAGATCGAGCTGACCGCCATTCGCGCCCAGGGCGCCGGCGGGCAGAACGTCAACAAGGTGTCGAGCGCGGTGCATCTGCGCTTTGATATTCCGGCCTCGTCGTTGCCGGAATTCTATAAGGAGCGCTTGCTGGCACTGCGCGACAGTCGGATTACCAGCGACGGCGTGCTGGTGCTCAAGGCCCAGCAATACCGCACCCAGGAACAGAACCGCGCCGATGCACTGGAGCGCCTGGTGGAGTTGATCCTCAGCGCCACCAAGGTGGAGAAGAAACGCCGCCCGACCAAACCGACCCTGGGCTCGAAGAAACGCCGCCTCGAATCCAAGACCAAGCGCGGCAGCATCAAGGCCGGGCGCGGCAAGGTCGACTTCTAGGCGTCGCGCGCCTCGCGGGCCTTGGGGGCTTGCCGGTACAGGTAGACACTCAGCAGCAACCCGACCAGGGCGGCGAGGGCGGCGAACAGGAAGATCGACGCAAAGCCAAAGCCGGCCGCCACGGCCCCGGCCAGCGGGCCGGTGATCCCCAGCGACAGGTCGATGAACAGCGAGTACGCGCCCACCGCCGAACCCCGGCTGGACGCAGGCACCAGATTGACCGCCTCCACTCCCAGCGCCGGAAACACCAAAGAAAAACCGAAGCCGCTCAACGCCGCGCCCGCCAGTGCCCACGGCGCATCCGGCGCCAGCCACAGCAGCAGCAAGCCCAGCACCTCCACCGACAGGCAGGCGATCGCCACGCGAAAGCCGCCGATGCGGTTGATCAAATTGCCGAACAACAGGCGCGCGCCGATAAAACTGGCGCCGAACAGGCTCAGTGCCCACACCGCGTTATCCCAATGCTGGGTGGTGTAATACAAGGTGATGAAGGTGGCGATGGTGCCAAAGCCGATGGAGCCCAGCGCCAGTGCGCAACCGTGAGGCAATACCCGGCCCAGCACATTCATGAAAGGCAGGCGCACCCCGGCGACAATCGGTGCCGGCTCTTTGCGCCACGCCAGCAGCAGACCCACCGCCGCCAGCAGCAGGATACTCACGCCCATGCTCCACAAGCCGAGGTGACGCACCAGCAGCACCCCCAACGGCGCGCCGACCGCCAGGGCGCCATAGCTGGCGATGCCGTTCCACGAGATGACCTTCGCCGTGTTCGCCGCCCCCACCCGGCCAATGCCCCAGCCGATGGCGCCCGAACCTACCAGGCTTTCGGCACTGCCCAGCACCAGGCGGCCGATGAGCAGGCTACCCAGGCTCAGCGCCGGCAGGCTGGAAAACCACGCCGCGAGCAACATGAACACGCCGCTCAGGCCGCAGCCCGCCAGGCCGATCAGCACGGCGCGCTTGCTGCCCAGGTTATCGATGATGCGCCCGGCATACGGCCGGCTCAGCAGGGTGGCGAGGTATTGCACACTGATCACCAGCCCGGCGATCACCGCGCCAAAGCCCAGCTCACTGTGGACATAGCCCGGCAACACGGCCAGGGGAATGCCGATATTCAGGTAGCCGATAAAGGTGAACAACACGATGGAAACAACTTGCAGCGTGACCGCCATGGGGCGCTGGGTATCTGGCATGGGAAGGGTCCACTGTCGCAGCAGGTAAAGATAGGCTGCTAATGATACCGATGCTTTGGCCCGCGCAGGGCAGTAAAAAGCCAATACGTCGGTCTAAACCGCGTCAGGACCGGGCAGGAGCGAGCAATTGCGTGGTGACCAGGGCGGCCAAGGCGTTTTCCTGGGTGCCGAAGCGCTTGAGCAGCAGGGCCTGTTTGTCCGCGTTGAGGCGGTTCCATACGTCGACCATCTGCAGGGCAGTGTCGAGTATGGCGGCGTTGGGGCTATCGGAGTGGTTGTCGGTCATGGCGGGTATCTCGGGAATTTCAGGCAGTGTGGAAAGCGCTCAAAGGTGCGCTTTCCACACGGTCTGGTACGGCGTCAGTCCTGGCTTTCGCGGTCGACTGGTTTTGCTTCTTTGGCCTCAGGCTGCTTGTCGCCGGCCTGCTGCGGTGTTGGCTGCTCTGTTGGGTGCAGGCTTGGGAAGGGGAGATTAGGTATCTCGTGCATCGTCGTCGCTCCTCGCAAAGTCTGTTTTTTCAATCGCAGGTGATTCCGCGCTCTCAAAAAGCCTTGGCAGGATACAGCACTGTAAATGACAAAAAGACTTTTATATCGACGGATGGACAAAGCGTCATCGTTAAAGCACAAGTGACCAGACGTCGCACCACTAGAACGGCACTTTGCCCAGGATCATGTCGCGGTACATCACGAAATCCCCGAGCAGGCTGTAGAACGGATGCTGGAAGGTCGCCGGGCGGTTCTTTTCGAAGAAGAAGTGGCCCACCCAGGCGAAGCCGTAGCCGGCGATGGGCACCGCAATCAGCAGGCCGAGGGCGCCTTTGCCCAGCACATACGCCAGAAGCCCAATCACCAGCGTGGTGCCGATAAAGTGCAGGCGCCGGCAGGTGCTGTTGCCGTGTTCTTTCAGGTAATACGGGTAAAACTCGGCGAAGCTATTGAATTGCTTGGTATTTCCCACGGCGGTCGGCCCTCTGATTGTTATACCGTCGAACAGTTGTTCGGCGGGGAGCTTATTTGAGTCTAGAGTGATCAGTGGTAACAGCCAGTGACATTAGATGCCACTTTAGTATCCTTGCCTTCCTGGCTGCGGTTTCAGCCTGCTTTATTAAGAAGACGCCATGAGCGAACGAACAACTTCTGCAAGCTGGGCGATGGGGATAGTCAAGGCACTGGAAATGGACGGCCTGGATTGCCAGGTGTTGTTCAAACAATTGGGCCTGGACTATGCCGCCCTCAACGACCCCGATGCGCGCTTTCCGCAAGACTCCATGACGCGGCTGTGGCAGCGTGCCGTGGAATTGTCGGGCAACCCCGCGATTGGCCTGAACATGGGCAAAGTGGTGCGCCCGGCGTCGTTTCACGTGACCGGTTACGCGCTGATGTCCAGCAACACATTGGCGGAAGGCTTTATGCGCCTGGTGCGCTACCAGCGGATCATCGCCGAAAGCGCTGACCTGAGTTTCCGATTATTACCCGAAGGCTATGCGCTGATTCTGACAGTACATGGCGATCACCTGCCGCCCACCCGGCAAAGCGCCGAAGCCTCGCTGGCCTGTGCGCTGGCGCTGTGCGGTTGGTTGACCGGGCGTACCCTGCAACCGCGCAAGGTGCTGCTGCAAGGTGAACAACCCGCCGACCTCGCGCCCTACAAACAGGCGTTCCATGCGCCCCTGGAATTCAACGCAGCCTATGACGCGCTGATTTTCGAGCGCGCCGACATGGAAGCGCCGCTGCCCACCGCCAATGAGGCAATGGCGCTGCTGCACGACCGGTTTGCCGGTGAATACCTGGCGCGCTTCTCCGAAAGCCGTGTGACCCACAAGGCGCGGCAGGTGCTGTGCCGCCTGTTGCCCCAGGGCGAACCCAAGCGCGAAGTGGTGGCCCAGACCCTGCACCTGTCCCAACGCACGTTGCAGCGACGTCTGCAGGAAGAGGGCACCAGTTTCCAGACCCTGCTGGACGACACCCGCCGCGAACTCGCCGAGCAATACCTGGCGCAGCCGAGCATGACCCTGCTGGAGATCGCCTATCTGCTGGGCTTTGCCGACCCGAGCAACTTCTTCCGCGCCTTCCGCCGCTGGTTCGACGCCACGCCCGGCGAGTACCGCGCGCGCTTGCTGGATGCGTCGACGGTCAGTGACGCCAGAACGCCGGGATGCACAGAACAAAGACTGTAATGATTTCCAGCCGGCCGAGCAGCATGCCCAGCGCCAGGATCCACTTGGCCGCGTCCGGCAGGCTGGCGAAGTTGCCGGCCGGGCCGATGGTTTCGCCCAGGCCCGGGCCGACCCCGGATACCGTGCTGGCGGCGCCGGTCAGCGCGGTCATCCAGTCCAGGCCGAGCAGCGACAAGGCCAGGGCGATCATGCAAATGGTGATGGCGAAGAAAAACGAGAAGGTCAGGATCGAACGCACGATCTCTTCGTCGAGGCGGTGGCCGTTGTACTTCTGCTTGATCACCGCGCGCGGGTGAATCAACTGGTTCAAGTTGGCCTTGAGCAGGATATAGGCGACCTGGAAGCGGAAGATCTTGATCCCGCCCGCCGTTGACCCCGAGCAACCGCCGATAAAACCCAGGTAGAAAAACAGCATCAGTGAGAAATTGCCCCACAGGCTGTAGTCCCCCAGTGCAAAACCGGTCGTCGTCACCACCGACGTCACGTTCAGGGCCACATGGCGCAGCGCATCCAGCCAGTGCAGGTTGGTGGTCCACCAGTACCAGGTGCCGAGCACCAGCCAGGTCACCAACAGCAAGGCGAGCAAACCCTGCACCTGCTGATCCTTGATCAACGCCCGACGGTTGCCGCGCAACGTGGCGACGTACAGGGTGAACGGCAGGCTGCCGAGGATCATCACCACCACCGCCACCCAATGCACCGCCGGTTGTTTCCAGTGCGCCAGGGACTCATCGGAGGTGGAAAACCCGCCGGTGGAAATCGCCGACATCGCATGGTTGATCGCATCGAACAAGCCCATCCCGGCCCACCAGAACGCCAGGCTGCCGAGGATGGTGATGCCCACATACGCCGCCACGATCAGCCGCGCCACCATGTGCGAACGCGGCATGACCTTTTCCGAGCGGTCCGAGGACTCGGTCTGGAACAGGCGCATGCCACCAATGCGCAGCAGCGGCAGGATCGCCACCGCCATGCCGATAAAGCCGATCCCGCCGAGCCAGTGCAGCAGCGAACGCCACATCAAAATGCCGGGCGACATGGTGTCCAGCCCGCTCAACACCGTGGAACCGGTGGCGGTGATGCCGGACATGCTTTCAAAAAACGAGTCGGTGTAGCTGATGTTCTGCGTCAGGAAAAACGGCAGCGCGGCGAAGATGCACACCACCACCCAACTGCTCACCGTCAGCAGGTACATGTCCCGGGGACGCAGGTGGATATGTTCCGGGCGACCGGGAATCACCAGGGCCAGGCCGGCGATAAAGGTAATCAGGCTGGCCCACAGGAACGACGGCAGGTCGCTGGTGCGTTCGAAGATCACCAGGATGGCCATCGGAACGACCATGGCGATCGCGAGGGTGATCAGGAAGATGCCGATGATGAAGCCAATGATGCGAAGGGTCGGCAACGCCATGAAGTCTGCTCGGGTGACAGGGGAAGGGCGCCATTCTACCTGGGGTGCAGGGCATGTAAACCTTGGCCGCCGATCGGCGGCGCGTAGCTATGTAGCGCATGGTTCAGAGGGGGCTTAGGCACGATGGGCTGGTATGTTTCCTATTCGAGAGGCCACCATGCCGTCTGATTTATTGTTATCTGCACCGCCAACTGTCAAGGACGCACCGCAACAGGTCGCGTTGCGCGAACAGTTAATGGCGCTCGACCGCCAGATCGCCGAGCAGTTTCAGTCGCCACCGACGTTCCATTCATTTGTGCAGCATGCGTTCGAGCAAGCATTCCCGACCTTGACGCCCAGCCTCGATGTGCGCCACGCCTTCATCCGACTGCCGGAGACGCCCATCCCGCCAGCGACGTCAGAGGCGCAACCGCCCACCGAGGCCGAGTTGCTGCCCACGCTGTTCGATGCGGTGGTGCAACGTATCACCGCTGACCAGCCAGCGAGTTATGCGGGGCGCATGGCGACCCTGCATCGGCTGCCGGCGACGGGCGAAGCGCTGCTGCCCTTGAGCGGTATCACCCCCGCCGGGCTGGATAAATTCCTCGACCGCCTGGCCGCCGGGCTGAGCGCTTCTTACAGCGCTTTCGTGCAAGCCTTCTGGACGCGCGCGCGCAGCCTGACCGATGCGCGCACGCAGAAACAATGGTTGGTGCAAACCCGTATCGAACTGCTGAAAACCGAAGTGGCGCTACTGGCTGCCGACCGCCTGCTCAGCCCCGCCGACCAGGACCTGTTCGCCCTGGTACTGCGTCACCCGCACGCCCAGGCACGACAGGCGCTGCGCGCTGACCGGCCGTGTGTCTACGCGGTTGCCCTCAAGGGAGCTCCCGGCGCTGCGGACCTGACCTTGCGCGGCGCCTTTGTGCTGACCTCCAGAGACCCAGAACAAGCCGTGGTGAGGGCGCAGGAGGCGGTCGAGCCGGCCCGGGTGCGCCCCGTGGACCCAAGCATGAACGTCGGCACGCTGCTGCTGTTTCTGCCGGACTCCGGGCTTGAAGCGTTTGACTCCCTGGCCAGCCTGGATCGGGAGCTGCATCGGCGTTTGAACCACCCCGTCGAATTCGCCGCGGTGCTCGCTGGCCTGGCGGTGGCGGACCAGGCGCAAGGCTTGGCCCTGCATCGTCAGCTCAAGGCCACGGGGCAGGTGGTCTACCATGAACAGCTCGAGTCGCCGTTCGTTGAGAGTGTCGAGGCGCAATGCCGGTTGATGCTCGACAACTTCACCTCAACCCTGTCGCGCTACCCGTCACCGGTCGACCCCATCGAAGTGGCCGAGCTGCCGCAGGTGCTGGACCGGGTCACGGACCCCGCTCGCCTCTTCAGTGCCGGCGGGGTGTTGTGGGGCCGCGAAATCAAGCGCGGGCAGGCGCAGCTCCGGACCTTTCTGCACGACGCATCCCCCGCCGATAAACAGGCGTGGCGCGCCGCGATGGCCGATTATTACGAGCTGCTGTCGCGCCTGCCGGACGCCGAGGGCTTGCCGTCGCTGGCGCAATTCAGTGATAAACCGACGCTGCTGGCATACGCCAACCAACAGCTGCGCATTCGCCTCAAGGCTGACTATGCACTGGACATCGACCCCGACACTGTCCGCGTACACACCAAAGAACCGTTCGTGCCGGCGACTGTCGTGGTTCCGGGCGCGCCTGCTCCGGCGCCGCGCGAGCCCGGTACAGCGTTGTTCCGGCAGCGAAGCCGCACGCTGACCGAGCTGGCCCTGGAGAATCTCGGCGGGCTGGATTTCAACTTCACGCACTTTTCCAGGCTCAGTGAAAACACGCGCAAAAAGCCTGATGAAGCACTGCTCCCCGAAGATCTGGAGGCGGCCCCGGCCTATGACGGGCTGACCCTGCAACAGGTCAAGGATCTGGTGCGCGCGGTCAATGTCGGACAAGGTTACGACACCTTTCTGAAGGACCGCCTTATCACCTCGCCCGCTGCGCTCGCGCAAAAACACACCTATGGCCAAGTCATGCGGCGGCAACTGCGTCTCGACGCCATCGAGGCCAAGATCCACGGCGACTTCCTCCCGGACCGCCTGGACCGTGGCTTCAATTGGGTGCGGGCGGTGCTCGATGCCCCCGTCGACAGTGATCGGCGCGAGCGCGTCGACGGGCATCGGATTCTCGTGCAGCACTTGAAACTGCGCGGTCAGCGCGTGCGCGGGGTACTGCTGTTCGGCACGGCCGCCGCCGGGGTCGGCTCGATCGTTGTGTACACCCCGCAGGCGCCCGACGGTCGCGTGTTCCACGAGTACGCCAAAGACCGCCTGATGAGCGACTTCATCATCAACAGCAGCTGGCGCGCCTACCTGCTGGGGCGCGTGGAACGGGCCTTCGAGCCTCACGTCCGCGCCGTGCTCAGGGGCCGCGGCGACGTGTCGATGGTGAGCCTGAGCCGGATTGCCGACGACTTCTTCGAGGAGGCTTATGAGGCTGAAGCGAACTGCGTGATCAACGACGCCGCCGCGCAAGCGAAGAGCACCCGGCAAGTCGACATCGAAACCGGCCTGAACGTCGCCACCGTGGCCTTCGACGTGCTGTCCATGGTGCTGCCGGTCAGGATCATGTTGCCGATCGGTTTGGCGCGCAGCCTGTTTTCGGTGTTCAACGCCGTCGAGGCGCTGGACCTGGGCGACCGCGCCGGTGCCGCACAGTCTTTCGTGCGCTCGCTGGGCGAGCTGGTCGGTGCGCTGGTGGACGGCGCGGTCGGCGCCCGCGCACCGGTGGCGGGCTCCCGGCCAAGGGCGTTGCCGGCGGAGATGGCGCTGGGGAAAAAGCCCGAGGGTGTGGCGCCGTTGGCCGGATGGGAAGGCCAGGGCGTGTATCACGCGCCCTCGAACGCCGCGGGTGCCCAGCACTACTTCCTCAATGACGGTGGGCGTTGGTACTCGATCCTCGATGACGGCGACAAAGCCGCCTGGCGGCTCAGGGACGCACGCAAGCTGACGCAATATCACTACGCGCCGATTCGGCGGAATGCGTCGGGGCAGTGGGAAATAGGTTCCCATCCGCTAGCCGGACTCAAGGGCGGCAACGCGCCGGAGCGTGCCCTCAGGGACCTTTACCCTCGGCTGGATGAGGTGCAGGCCAGACGCGTGTTTGAGTCGTTCAACTTCCCGGCGGGGCGCGAAATCGAATATCGGCTGGCCCTGGTCGAAAACCTGCGTCTGAGGCTCTCCACGGCGGCCTTCGAGACCTATCTGAACGTACCGCTTCTGCGGTTTCAGTGGCGTCTGGACGGGATTGATCTGCCAGACCTGCCGGTGGTGGCGACCCGCCATCCGCCGCCCGCCGAGCTGCCACCGAGCCTACCGACGCCACCACGCGCCAGTACCCGTGTCGCGGCGCCCGAGGCCACGGTGGTGCGTCCTGCAAACGAACAATTCATCGAGTGGGGCAGAACCCTCGATGTGGCCGAACTCGAGGTGGTGGATGCGACGCGGGGCATCTATCGGCGGGTTGCCGGTGATCCGCAGTGGCTGGGGCAGGAATACATCAAGATGGACCAGCGCTATTTCGCGATTTTGCCCCGCGACCCCAGCGCGCCCAACGACGTATTGATTCGTGACCCGAGGCGGCCGGCCATGCATTTCCTGGATCTGGAAAACCTGCTGCTCTCCGGCATTTACAATCAGCCCCGACAGGTGAAGTTTGCCACCGGTGACGGGCTGTGGGTCGTCGCCAGTGGCGTGGCCTTGAAAAAACTGGTCACCGCCTATGTGCGCGAGGCGTTTGCGCTGTTGACCACCCGCAGCCAAGTCGAACTCGCCCAGATCCTGTTCAATCGGGCCAACCCGGGGGGCTTGACCCAACTGGGCCTGCGCTCGCTGATACGCACCCTGCGGGACTGGCAGTTCTGGCTGCCCACGGCGCAGGGGCGGTTGGCCGATCCGTTTTCGTTGCTGCCGCCTACCCACACGCTCAGCGACGGCAGTTGGCTGTTACCGACCGCGCCCGGGCATTACCGCCGCCTGGACTTTCGTCCGGAGCCCGTCGCGGTGCCGCTGTTCAACGCGCTCCCGCCCGGCTCGGCCGGCTGGTTGCGGAGCTTGATGAGCGAGGTGGTGAGCCGCTGTCGCTACGGCGTGCTTGGCGGCTATGACGTTGCCGGCGAGCTGCTGTTCCGGCGTGCGGGGGATGTCAGGCTGTATTGGTTGAGAACGCGGCGTGTGGTCGGTGAGCGGATTGCCGCCGACGCGCAGGTTGCGCCCTACCGTAGCTTGATGGATGAGCCGACGCGAACCCTGGTCGCCCAGGCTGAGGCCAGTCATAACCTGGTACCGCTGATCGGCGGCATCCAACTGACGACGCCCATCGCGTCGCCGCAGATTTTTATCATTCGGGTGTAATGCCTTCGACTGCGGGCGTAAAAAAAATGCCCCGAGCGAGTCGGGGCATTCTTTATGGCACTTAGGCGTCGGCAGTGATCAGAACTCGTGATCAGCGCTATCCGGGTTCAGGTCGCTGATCCCCAGCTTGCCGGCAGCCGCTTCGATCGAGCCGGTCTGCTTGACCAGTGCGGCGATGGCGTCCCGCACGATCTGGTTGCCCGCGTCGTTACCCGCAGCGATCAACTGGTCGTAGTGCTCACCCTTGTTGGCGTGGTCAACCATGACCTGGATCTTCGCTTCGGTCGCCGCCAGGTCCGCTTTCAACGCGGCGTCGGCGGCCGGGTCGGCCTTGGCCACCAGGGATGACAGGCTGGCGCCGGTCATTTTGCTGCCGTCAGTGCGGGTGTACTCGCCCAGGTAGACGTTGCGGATGCCCTTGGCGTCGTAGAAGTGCGAGTTGTGGGTGTTGTCGCTGAAACAGTCCTGCTCGTCTTCCGGCGAGTTGGCTTCCAGGGACACCTTCATGCGCTCACCGGCCAGTTCGCCGAGCGACAGGCTGCCCATGCCAAACAGCATTTTGCGCAGGCCGTCGGTGGCCGGTTCGGCCTCCAGCGTGGCGCGGTAGTTGTCTTCGACGTTGGGTTTCCAGTTGCCGACCATTTCTTCCAGGTCGCTGACCAGCAACTGCGTCACGGCGCGCAGGTACGTGCGGCGGCGCTCGTTGTGGCCACCGGTTGCACCGTCGCCGGTCATATAGTCCGACGCAGGCCGGTTGCCGGCGCCCGGGCCGGTGCCGTTCAGGTCCTGGCCCCACAGCAGGAATTCGATGGCGTGGTAGCCGGTGGCGACGTTGGCTTCGGAACCGCCCAGCTCATTGAGGCTGGCGAGTTTTTCCGGGGTGATGTCCTTGACGTCGACCTTGTCTTCGCCGACCTGGATCTCGGTGTTGGCGATGATGTTGGCCGTGGCGCCAGGGTTGCCCAGCGCGTGCTCGTAGGATTTGTCGGTGTAGTCGATCAGGCCTTCGTCCAGGGGCCAGGCGTTCACTTGGCCTTCCCAGTCGTCGATGATGGTGTTGCCGAAGCGGAACACTTCGCTCTGCAGGTACGGCACGCGCGCGGCGACCCAGGCGGTACGGGCGGCTTTGAGGGTCTCGTCGTTCGGGTTGGCGAGGAAGGTGTCGATCGCGGTTTGCAGGGTTTTCGCGGTGGATTCGGCATCGCTGTACACCGCGAACACCATGTCAGCGTAATGCGCGACCACGGCCTTGGCGGCGGTTTCGTCGACCTGGCCGGCAGAGGTGGCAGCCGCCGGAGCGGCAGTGCTGGCGGCCGGGGTCGGCGCCTGGGGCGCGGCGGCCTTGTCTTTACCTTCGCCGCAACCGGCGAGCGAAATGGCAATGGCCAACAGACTGGCGGTGGCCAGGGGCATACGAATCATGGCGAACATCCTGCATCGGTCGTTGATAGGGCGCGCGGGGGCCGCGCAAAACTGCAACATAATGCGAAAGATTTGCATTTTCTGTAAAGGGTTATACGAGGGAAATCTCAACTATCGTTTGGTCGTGTCAGAGAATGGCTGCGTTATTGCGCTCGGCCTGCTTCAAATACGCCGCCAACTCCCGTGCCGGCAACGGTTTGCTGTAGTGGTAGCCCTGACCTTCATGGCAGCCCTCGGAGATGATGTAAGCCTCCTGTTCCGCGGTTTCCACGCCTTCGGCGATCACCTGCATGCCCAGGCTTTTACCCAATTGGATAATCGCGCGCACGATGGTGGCGTCGTCGTCATCGTCGAGCAGGTCCTGCACGAAGCTCTTGTCGATCTTGATCTTGTCCAGCGGCAGGCTTTTCAGATAGCTCAAGGATGAATAGCCGGTGCCGAAGTCATCGATGGCGATCAGCGCGCCGGAGCGGCGCAGGCTCAGCAGGTGTTGCGCGGCGGTGCTGATGTCTTCCATCAGGCCGGTCTCGGTCACTTCCAGTTCCAGGCTGCGCGGCGGCAAGCGATAGATCTGCATCAGGTTATTCACCACCCGTGGCAATTCGGTGTGGTGCAGTTGCACGGTGGACAGGTTGACCGCCATGCGCAGCTCGGTGAAGCCTTGGTCGTGCCATTCGCGCAATTGTCGACAGGCCTGGTCGAGCACCCATTCACCGATCGCGATAATCGTGCCGTTCTGTTCCGCCAGGGGGATGAACAAGTCTGGCGGCACCAGGCCGTGTTCCGGGTGCTGCCAACGGATCAACGCTTCGACGCCGACCACGCGGTGGTCGCGGTAGCTGATCTGCGGTTGGTACACCAGGTAAAACTGATTGCGGCTCAAGGCGTCGCGCAGGTCTTTCTCCAGTTCGCGGCGTCGGCGCATTTCACTGTCGACACTGGCGATATAGAACTGATAGCGGTTGCGCGAGCGGCTCTTGGCCAGGGTCATGGTCTGTTCGGCTTTTTGCAGCAGTTTCTCGGTGCTGTCGCCGTCTTCCGGGAACAAGGTGATGCCGATGGTGGCGCGCAGGCGAATCTGCTCGCTGTCGAGGGCAAACTCCGCTTCCAGGTCATCGAGGATACTTTGCGCCAGCTCGGCGGCTTCGTAGGGCTGATCGATATCGGCCTGCACCAGGGCGAACTGGTCGCCGCCGAGGCGGGCGAGGGCGCCGAGGCGGCCGCTGTGGGCGCGCAGGCGATCGGCCAGGGCCAGCAGCAGTTTGTCGCCGGCCTGGTAGGTGAACTGCTCGTTGACGCTTTTGAAGTCATCCAGGCCCACGCACAACACGGCGACGCGGCGCTGCCGACGGCCGGCGTCGATCAGGATCTTGTCCAGTTGCTCCTGCAGTTTCTGGCGGTTCGGCAGGCCGGTGAGAAAGTCGTACTGGGCCATGCGCAGCAGGCTGGATTCCGCTTCATGACGCAGGTGGGTGTTGCGTTCGATGGATTCGAGCAACTGGTTGGCCGTATTGATCCACAGCCCCAGTTCATTGCGTTCGTGGCCCTTGAGCTGGGGGATCTTGTGTTCGCTGGGGCGGTCGGGGTTGATCGAGGTCAGGTGTTCGATAATCCGCGACAGCGGCTTGGTCAGCAGCCAGTGATACACCAGGTACAGCACCAGGCCCATGGCCAGTGCGCGCAGCACCCCGGAAATAAAAATGATCACCGAGCTGACAATGAAACCCTTGCCGTAGGTGGCCGTGTCGAGCGTGATGCTCAGGTCGCCGTAATACTCGCTATAGGGGCCTTTGCCGACCAGGGCGGTGGTGAACGTGCGCTCCTGGCCGAGAATCAGGTCGGTCAACCAGCGGCTGGAGGATTGCTGCAAGGCGCGGTTTTTTTCCGCGAGCATGGTTTCGTTGGGATGGCCGATGGAGGCCATGCGGACCGCGTCGTCCTGAAACAGACCTTCGATCACCTGCATGCCCATCTCGCGGTCCAGGCTGTAGACGGCCTGGGTCGAGGGGTCGCGAAACATGTCGAGGATGCGCTGGGCATCATCGGCCACGGCCTGGCGCGTCTTGTAGGCATCGAAAACGATCTGCGCCACGCTCAGCGCCACGCCCACGATCAATGCCGACAGCAGCACAACCCGTAGCAACTTCACCGACAAGCTGTTTTTGAGTTCCAGCTTCAAAGGGGCATTCCTTGTCTCATGCGGGTGGCCTTCAATATGCCATGAGTATTGGCAATCTGGTGATGGCAGTCAAAGGAACATTGCGGCGCGATGCTCCATGACGCCATGGTGGGCCGGTCTGTTGCAGGCGGGGTCGTCAGGCGAGGGGGGAATTCAAGTGATGGCGGACTGATTTTGCTCCGCCACCGTTCACGCTTTCCCAATCAGAATTTGATTTGCTGCTGTTGATTCGTTGCGCTGCCGGCAGCACTCGTTGCGTTTTTCAGAAGGTCTTTTGCGACATTCATGGCCATACCGGCGGCTTGTTCAGCCAACGGCATTAGCACGGGGGCGAGTGCTGCGGCTGCGGAGGCTGCTGCTCCTAATCCTGCTGCGCCTGCGATCATAAGTTAATTCTCCGACGTTGAATGAAAGGGACATTCCTCTCACTGCCTGGGTGGCAATTTCCGCGCAGTTGGTTCCGTCATGCCCGGCTGGCGCCGCCGTCGAACGCACAAAAAAAAGCCCGGCAATCGCCGGGCTCTTTTTACTGCAAGGGGTGCTTAGGCAGTGAAGGCCTTGCCTTCGAACTGCTCAGCCACGAACTTCCAGTTGACCAGGTTCCAGAACGCTTCCACATACTTTGGACGGGCGTTGCGGTAGTCGATGTAGTAAGCGTGTTCCCAGACGTCGCAGGTCAGCAGCGGGGTGTCGCCGCTGGTCAGCGGGTTGCCGGCGCCGATGGTGCTGGCCAGGGCCAGGGAACCGTCAGCCTTTTTCACCAGCCAGCCCCAACCGGAACCGAAGGTGCCGACGGACGTCTTGGTGAATTCTTCCTTGAACTTGTCGAACGAACCGAACGCGGCGTTGATGGCTTCAGCCAGTGCGCCGGTAGGTTGGCCGCCGGCGTTTGGTGCCAGGCAGTTCCAGTAGAAGGTGTGGTTCCAGACCTGAGCGGCGTTGTTGAAGATGCCGCCCGAAGAAGACTTGACGATTTCTTCCAGGGTCTTGCCTTCGAACTCGGTGCCTGGCACCAGGTTGTTCAGGTTCACGACATAGGTGTTGTGGTGCTTGTCGTGGTGGTACTCCAAGGTTTCCTTGGAGATGTGCGGCTGCAGGGCATCGTGTGCGTAGGGCAGCGGCGGCAATTCGAAAGCCATGATGATTCTCCTAATCAGGTCAGTTGCGGTGAGCGCAAGGCCGATCACGGGCGGCCAAACAAGCGCCGGGGAGTTTGTACTCTTTGCGGCGCAGGGTCCGGATCATAGCACCCGGGGTGTGGCAAAACCACGCAACAACTGTGTGGGATAGAGGTTCCAGAGCGTTTTGGAATATTCATCATGCACTGATCAATTGATAGGCCACGCTGAACATCATCCCCGCCACCAGAAGGTCGAGCAGGCGCCACGTCGTCGGACGTGCCAGCCAAGGGGCCAACCAGGCGGCGCCGAGCGCCAGCGTGGCGAACCACAGGAACGAAGCGCTGGCCGCGCCGGCCACATAGGCGCCGGGTTCGGTCTGTTGGGCGCCCAGCGAGCCAATCAGCAGCACGGTGTCCAAGTAAACGTGGGGGTTGAGCAACGTCACCGCCAACGCGCTGAGCAACACGGCGCGCAATGAGCGCACCTTGAGGGCGTCGCCTTGGTCGAGGCTCTGTTTCGAACAGGCCCGCCGCAGCGCGCAGGCGCCGTACCACAGCAGGAACGCGGCACCGCCCCAGCGGGCAATCCCCAGCAGGATCGGGCTTTGCGCCAGTATCGTCGCCAGGCCGAATACCCCGGCGGCCACCAGCAGCGCATCGCAGACCACACACAGGGCCGCCACCGGCAGGTGGTGTTCACGACGCAGGCTTTGCGCGAGCACAAAGGCGTTCTGGCTGCCGATGGCCATGATCAGCCCCAACGCGACCAGCAGGCCGTTCATATAGCTTTGCCACATAGTTGAAGATCCTTGCTCAAGCCGAAACGATGCTGGCTATCTTCCCTGGCATGGCTGTATAAGAAAAACCAATATTGCTGATCGCTCATTAGAGAAACTGATGTTCGACTATAAATTGCTCTCCGCCCTGGCGGCGGTGGTGGAACAAGCCGGCTTCGAGCGCGGTGCCCAGGTGCTGGGGTTGTCGCAATCGGCGATCTCCCAGCGTATCAAGCTGCTGGAAGCACGGATCGGCCAGCCGGTGCTGGTGCGGGCCACACCGCCGACGCCGACCGATATCGGCCGGCGCCTGCTCAACCATGTGCAACAGGTACGGCTGCTGGAGCGCGACTTGCAAAGCCAGGTGCCGGCGCTGGATGAAGAAGGCATGCCCGAACGCCTGCGCATCGCGTTGAATGCCGACAGCCTCGCCACCTGGTGGGCCGAGGCCGTCAGCGACTTTTGCGCCGAGCAGCATTTGCTGCTGGACCTGGTGGTGGAAGACCAGACCGTCGGCCTCAAGCGCATGCGCGCCGGTGAAGTGGCGGCCTGTATCTGCGCCAGTGAACGCCCGGTGGCCGGGGCGCGCAGCCTGTTGCTGGGCGCCATGCGCTATCGGGCGCTGGCGAGTCCGGCGTTTATCGCACGGCACTTCCCCAACGGTGTGCGCGCCGATCAACTGGCGCGCACGCCGGCCTTGGTATTCGGCCCGGACGATTTCCTGCAACACCGCTACCTGGCCGCGCTCGGGGTGGACGGCGGTTTCGAGCACCATTTGTGCCCGTCGTCCGAAGGGTTTATCCGCTTGGCGGAAGCCGGGCTCGGTTGGGGCCTGGTGCCTGAACTGCAGGTCGGCGACCAGCTGCAAAGAGGCGTATTGGTCGAGTTATTGCCAGATAAGCCCATCGATGTGCCGCTGTACTGGCATCATTGGCGCAGTGGCGGGCAACTGTTGGGTTTGTTGACCGACCATCTGGCTCAGGCCTGTGGTCAATGGTTGGTGCCGTTGGACTGATGGCGGGCGTCAAGGCAACAGCGATGAAAAACGAAAGAACACGGAGTAATACATGAAGATTCTGGTCACCGGCGCAAGCGGCTTCATCGGCGGGCGCTTTGCGCGTTTCGCCCTGGAGCAGGGCCTGGACGTGCGGGTCAACGGGCGGCGCGCCGAAGGTGTGGAACACCTGGTACGGCGCGGTGCCGAGTTTATCCAGGGTGATTTGAATGATGCCGACCTGGTGCGCGAACTGTGCCGCGATGTCGAAGCCGTGGTGCATTGCGCCGGCGCTGTCGGGCTGTGGGGGCGCTATCAGGATTTCCATCAGGGCAATGTGCTGGTGACCGAGAACGTTGTCGAAGCCTGCCTCAAGCAACGGGTCGGGCGCCTGGTTCACTTGTCGTCGCCATCGATCTATTTCGACGGCCGCGACCACCTGGGGCTGACCGAAGACCAAGTGCCCAAGCGCTTCAAGCATCCTTATGCCGCCACCAAGTACCTGGCCGAGCAAAAGGTGTTCGGTGCCCAGGAATTCGGCCTCGAAGTCCTGGCCCTGCGCCCGCGTTTTGTCACCGGCGCCGGCGACATGAGCATCTTCCCGCGTCTGTTGAAAATGCAGCGCAAGAACCGCCTGGCCATCGTCGGCGACGGCCTGAACAAGGTCGACTTCACCAGCGTCCACAACCTCAACGAAGCGCTGCTCAGCAGTCTGCTCGCCACCGGCTCGGCGCTGGGCAAAGCCTACAACATCAGCAACGGCACCCCGGTGCCGGTGTGGGATGTGGTGAACTACGTGATGCGCCAGATGGACTTGCCCCAGGTGACGCGGTATCGGTCCTACGGTTTGTCCTACAGTATCGCCGCGTTGAACGAGGCATTCTGCGCGCTGTGGCCCGGGCGCCCGGAGCCGGCGTTGTCGCGCCTGGGCATGCAGGTGATGAACAAAGATTTCACCCTCGACATCAGCCGCGCAAGGCATTATCTCGACTATGACCCCAAGGTCAGCCTGTGGACCGCGCTCGACGAGTTCTGCAGCTGGTGGAAGGCCCAGGAACCGGGGCTGAAGTAAGCTCACAAGCAGCAACACATCGGGAACCGAATTCAGGGTTCCAGGTCGATCAGTGCGGTAGGACAGCGGTTTATACTGCCGCCGCTCGGCTTTTCAGATAGCTATCTCACCGATTCAGGGTTGATTCATGCGTAACGATGCCAACGACGATTTCGACAATGTTCCCAGCCTGCGGGCCGACTCCTTGGACGATGATGATTTCGTGCCGACCGCCGCCACCTCCGTGCGTTCGCGCAATACCCCTGTGGTCAAGGTCAAGAGTGCCAGTACCGGGCCGCTGTGGGCCTTGGTCGGCGCGCTGCTGATCGCCTTTGCCGGCCTGGCCTGGTGGAGCTTCCAGCAGATCTCCCTGATGGGCCAGCAACTGGTTGCCACCCAGGAAAGTTTTGCACGCATCAGCGAAGAAGCGGCGGGGCGCCTGCAGGATATTTCCGGCAAGTTCGTGGCCAATGAGGCCAGCGTGAACAACGGCAGCGAAGCGCTGAAACTGCAGATCAAGCAGCTGGAAACCCAGTTGCTGGAGCAGGGCAAGCAGCAAGTCGGCGTGGCCGGTCAGGCCACCGAACTGGATAAGCGCCTGGCCCAGATGACCGCCAGCACCACCGACCTGTCGAACGCCAACGCCAAGCTGCAAGGCCAGGTGCAGGCGTTGACCGACGCCGTGGCCAGCCTCAAGGCGGCACAAGGTGAGGCCGCCAAGCGCGATGCCGAGATCAGGGAACTGGTCGCCGACGTGGCGGCCCTGAAGAAACAGGGCAACCCCAGTGCAGCCATCGCCCGCCTTGAACAAGACCTGGTGGTGCTAAAGAGCGCGCAGGACAACCAGCCGGGCAATAGCGACGCGCCGACCAATAAAGAGTTCGATGTGTTCCGCATCCAGACCACCCGCAATATCACCACCTTGCAGAGCCAGGTGCAGAACCTGAACCAGCGCCTCAATGCGCCGGCCGCGGTCACGCCGATCGGTCAGTAAAGGGTTTGGGGGGGATGTCACCATCTGGTGACATTTCCCTGGTCCTTCGTTACATGTGCTCACCTCGCCCTTGTTTAGACTCCGGTCATCCCACAAACAATAATAAGGGCTCCCCATGACCACCCAACCACTGCCTGCCAGCAGTTGGCTGAACGCACCTGCCCACCACGCCTGGCTCGCCAGCGAAGGCCTGCGCCTGCTGTCATTCGCCAAGGCTTCGCGCCTGCCCGACGGGTTCGGCAACCTGGACGATAAAGGCCAGTTGCCGGCCGATGCCGTTGCCGAGACCATGAACACCGCGCGCATGACCCATAGCTTCGCCATGGCTCACGCGATGGGGTTGCCCGGTTATGCCGGGCTGGTCGAACATGGGGTGGCCGCCCTCAGCGGCGCGCTGCGCGATAACGCGCACGGTGGCTGGTTCGCCACGCCCCACGCTGTGGATGGCAATACCGGCAAGGCTGCCTACCTGCACGCTTTTGTCGCCCTGGCCGCCAGTTCTGCGGTGGTCGCGGGCGCACCCGGCGCACAAGCCCTGTTGAACGACGCGATCCAGATCATCGAGCAGTTTTTCTGGAGCGAGGAGGAGGGCGTCATGCTCGAATCCTTTGCCCAGGACTGGAGCGGCGTCGAGGCCTATCGCGGCGCCAACAGCAACATGCACGCGACGGAAGCGTTCCTTGCCCTGGCCGACGTCACCGCCGACACGCGCTGGCTGGACCGCGCGCTGCGCATCGTCGAGCGCGTGATCCACACCCACGCCGCCGGCAACCAGTTCATGGTGATCGAGCATTTCGACGCCCAGTGGGCACCCTTGCGCGGTTACAACGAAGACAACCCCGCCGACGGCTTCCGCCCCTATGGCGTGACCCCCGGCCACGGCTTCGAGTGGGCGCGGTTGCTATTGCACCTGGAGGCTGCGCGCCTGCGGGCCGGGCTGGCCACGCCGGACTGGCTGGTGACCGACGCCAAAGGCCTGTTCGCCAGCGCCTGCGACAGCGCCTGGGCCGTGGATGGCGCCCCCGGCATCGTCTACACCCTGGACTGGAACCAGCGCCCGGTAGTGCGCGAACGCCTGCACTGGACCCACGCCGAAGCCAGCGCCGCCGCGCAGGCCTTGCTCAAACGCACCTTCGAGCCGCATTACGAAACCTGGTACCGGCGCTTCTGGGAGTTTTGCGACAGCCATTTCATCGACCGTACCCACGGCAGTTGGCACCACGAACTCAGCCCGCACAACCAGCCCAGCAGCAAGATCTGGGGCGGCAAACCGGACCTGTACCATGCCTGGCAAGCGGTCTTGCTGCCGGCGCTGCCGTTGGCGCCGAGCATGGCCAGTGCGTTGGGTTCCGGGTGCTATGTCACCAAGTGGTGACATTTGTGCATCCCTTTGTTACCTGCGCTTAAAAATTCCCTGTTTAAACTCCGTGCAGCGCAAGCTCCAGACTTGCATGCATAACAACAAGAAAAGGTACTCAGATGAACGCGATTAATCGCCTCGCCGTCGCTATTTCCATTGCCTCGTTGTTTCCCCTCAGTGCATTTGCCGCCGACTCGAAAGGGACGGTTGAAGTTGTGCATTGGTGGACCTCGGGCGGTGAAAAAGCGGCAGTAGATGTCCTGAAGGCCCAAGTTGAAAAAGACGGCTTCACCTGGAAAGACGGTGCTGTCGCAGGTGGCGGCGGCGCCACGGCCATGACCGTGCTGAAAAGCCGCGCGGTCGCCGGCAACCCACCCGGCGTAGCCCAGATCAAAGGCCCGGACATCCAGGAATGGGCATCTACCGGTCTGCTCGACACCGACGTCCTCAAAGACGTGGCCAAAGAAGAAAAATGGGACTCCCTGCTCGACAAGAAAGTCTCCGATACCGTGAAGTACGACGGTGACTACGTTGCCGTTCCGGTGAATATCCACCGCGTGAACTGGCTGTGGATCAACCCGGAAGTCTTCAAGAAAGCCGGTATCACCAAGAACCCGACCACCCTCGAAGAATTCTACGCCGCTGGCGACAAGCTCAAGGCCGCTGGCTTCATCGCGCTCGCCCATGGTGGCCAGCCTTGGCAGGACAGCACCGTGTTCGAAGCGGTCGTTCTGTCGGTGATGGGCGCCGATGGCTACAAGAAAGCCCTGGTTGACCTGGACAACGGCGCGCTGACTGGCCCGCAAATGGTCAAGGCGCTGACCGAGCTGAAGAAAGTCGCGACCTACATGGACGTCGACGGCAAAGGCCAGGACTGGAACCTCGAAGCCGGCAAAGTCATCAACGGCAAGGCCGGCATGCAGATCATGGGTGACTGGGCCAAGTCCGAGTGGACTGCCGCGAAGAAAGTCGCCGGCAAAGACTACGAGTGCGTAGCCTTCCCGGGCACCGAAAAAGCCTTTACCTACAACATCGACTCCCTGGCGGTGTTCAAGCAGAAAGACAAAGGCACTGCAGCCGGTCAGCAGGACATCGCCAGAGTCGTGCTGGGTGAAAACTTCCAGAAAGTGTTCAGCATCAACAAGGGTTCGATCCCTGTGCGCAACGACATGCTGAACAAAATGGAATCCTACGGTTTCGACTCCTGCGCTCAGACCGCGGCCAAAGACTTCCTGGCTGACGCCAAGAGCGGCGGCCTGCAGCCAAGCATGGCGCACAACATGGCCACCACGCTGGCCGTGCAAGGTGCGTTCTTTGACGTCGTGACCAACTACATCAACGACCCGAAAGCCGATCCGGCCGACACCGCCAAGAAACTCGGCGCTGCGATCAAGTCGGCCAAGTAACGGTTGACCGGATGGGGGAGCCCTGGCCCCATCCGGTACGTTCCTGTAGTCCTTTTCCTCTGTATTGGATTTTCCCATGAGTTCTGTTGCTGTGTTCAGCAAAGCCTCGCCGTTCGATGCCCTGCAGCGCTGGCTACCCAAACTGGTGCTGGCGCCAAGCATGTTCATCGTGTTGGTGGGCTTCTACGGTTACATCCTGTGGACGTTTGTGCTGTCGTTCACCACGTCGACGTTCCTGCCGAGCTACAAATGGGCGGGCCTTGCGCAGTACGAGCGGTTGTTCGACAACGATCGCTGGTGGGTCGCGAGCAAGAACCTGGCGCTGTTCGGCGGGATGTTCATCGGCATCACCTTGGTGATCGGTGTGACGCTGGCGATTTTCCTCGACCAGAAAATCCGTCGTGAAGGCTTTATCCGCACCATTTACCTGTACCCGATGGCGCTCTCGATGATCGTCACCGGTACGGCCTGGAAATGGCTGCTCAACCCGGGCATGGGCCTGGACAAACTTCTGCGGGACTGGGGCTGGGAAGGCTTCCGTCTCGACTGGCTGATCGACCCGGACCGCGTGGTCTACTGCCTGGTGATCGCTGCCGTGTGGCAAGCCTCCGGTTTCATCATGGCGATGTTCCTGGCCGGCCTGCGTGGCGTCGATCAATCGATCATCCGTGCCGCGCAGATCGACGGTGCTAGCCTGCCGCGCATCTACTGGAGCGTGGTGCTGCCGAGCCTGCGTCCGGTGTTCTTCAGTGCGGTGATGATCCTGGCGCACATCGCGATCAAGAGTTTCGACCTGGTGGCGGCGATGACCGCTGGCGGACCGGGCTACTCGTCCGACCTGCCGGCGATGTTCATGTACTCGTTCACCTTCAGTCGCGGCCAGATGGGCATGGGTTCGGCCAGTGCAATCCTGATGCTCGGTGCGATCCTCGCGATCATCGTGCCGTACCTGTACTCCGAGCTGAGGACCAAGCGTAATGACTAGTCTTGCCGCAAAACCTGCCATCAGCCTGAGCCGCATCGCGATCTACGCGGTGCTGATCTTAGCGGTGCTGCTGTACCTGGTGCCGCTGGTGGTGATGTTGCTCACCAGCTTCAAGACCCCGGAAGACATCAGCACCGGCAACCTGTTGAGCTGGCCGACCGTGGTCACCGGCATCGGCTGGGTCAAGGCCTGGGCCACGGTGGATGGCTACTTCTGGAACTCGATCAAGATCACCGTGCCGGCCGTGCTGATTTCCACCGCCATCGGTGCGTTGAACGGCTATGTGCTGTCGTTCTGGCGCTTCCGTGGTTCGCAGTTGTTCTTCGGCCTGTTGCTGTTCGGCTGCTTCCTGCCGTTCCAGACCGTGCTGCTGCCCGCGTCGTTCACCCTCGGCAAGATGGGCCTGGCCAGCACCACCACCGGCCTGGTGTTTATCCATGTGGTCTACGGCCTGGCGTTCACTACGCTGTTTTTCCGTAACTACTACGTGAGCATTCCGGATGCGTTGATCAAGGCGGCGCGCCTGGACGGTGCAGGTTTCTTCACCATCTTCCGTCTGATCATCCTGCCGATGTCGACCCCGATCATCATGGTCTGCCTGATCTGGCAGTTCACTCAGATCTGGAACGACTTCCTGTTCGGCGTGGTGTTCTCCAGCGGCGACTCGCAGCCCATCACGGTGGCGCTGAACAACCTGGTCAACACCAGCACCGGGGCCAAGGAATATAACGTGGATATGGCGGCGGCGATGATCGCCGGGCTGCCGACCCTGCTGGTCTATGTGATCGCAGGCAAGTATTTCGTGCGCGGCCTCACGGCCGGCGCGGTCAAGGGGTAATCATGGCTACGCTTGAACTTCGCAATGTAAACAAGACCTATGGCGCCGGCCTGCCCGACACCTTGAAGAACATCGAACTGTCGATCAAGGAAGGCGAGTTCCTGATCCTGGTCGGCCCGTCGGGGTGCGGCAAGTCCACGCTGATGAACTGCATCGCGGGCCTTGAGACCATCACCGGCGGCGCGATCATGATCGGCGACCAGGACGTCAGCGGCATGAGCCCCAAGGATCGCGACATCGCCATGGTGTTCCAGTCCTACGCGCTGTACCCGACCATGAGCGTGCGTGAAAACATCGAGTTCGGCCTGAAGATTCGCAAGATGCCCCAGGCCGATATCGACGCCGAAGTGGCGCGGGTGGCCAAGCTGCTGCAGATCGAACACCTGCTCAACCGCAAGCCGGGCCAACTCTCCGGCGGCCAGCAACAGCGCGTGGCCATGGGCCGGGCCCTGGCGCGTCGGCCGAAGATCTACCTGTTCGACGAACCGCTGTCCAACCTCGACGCCAAGCTGCGCGTCGAGATGCGTACCGAAATGAAACTGATGCACCAGCGTCTGAAAACCACCACCGTCTACGTCACCCACGACCAGATCGAAGCGATGACCCTGGGCGACAAAGTGGCGGTGATGAAGGACGGCATCATCCAGCAGTTCGGCACGCCGAAAGAGATCTACAACGATCCGGCCAACCTGTTCGTGGCGAGCTTTATCGGTTCGCCGCCGATGAACTTCATTCCCCTGCGCCTGCAGCGCAAGGACGGCGGCCTGGTAGCGCTGCTCGACAGCGGCCAGGCGCGTTGCGAGCTGCCGCTGAGCATGAGCAACGCCGGCCTGGAAGACCGTGACGTGATCCTCGGCCTGCGCCCGGAGCAAATCGTGCTGGCGACGGGGGAGGGCAACGGTGCGTCGAGTATTCGTGCCGAAGTCCAGGTCACCGAGCCGACCGGCCCGGACACCCTGGTGTTCGTGCAGCTCAATGACACCAAGGTCTGCTGCCGCCTGGCACCCGATGTGGCGCCGCAGGTGGGCGAGACCCTGACCCTGCAATTCGATCCGGCCAAAGTGTTGCTGTTCGACGCCAAGACCGGCGAGCGTCTGGGCACCGCTGCGTCGCTGCCGGCACAGGATCGTGCCGACAACGTGGCCCAGTTCAAGGGTCGCTGAATTAGGTAAGTTGTTGTTTTTATTAAAAAAATGTAACCCGCGTTAGATAAAAACAGTTTAATAACAATAAAGACGAGGATGTAGGGATGAAAAAGCAACACAACAACACCCGGCTGATCTGCCAATTGTCAGCAGTGGCAGCCCTGGTCCTGTCCGCCAATGCGATGGCGGACGACGCGTTCAGCGCCGATTCCAAATGGATGACCGGCGATTGGGGCGGCGAGCGGACCAAGCTGATCGAGCAAGGTATCGATATCAAGGCTGACTACGTCGGCGAAGTCGGTGGCAACCTGAGCGGTGGCTACAACAACGACAAAACGGCGCGTTACGCTGACCAGTTCGGTCTGGGCGTGGCATTGGATCTGCAAAAGTTGTGGGGCTGGGATAACACCCAGGCCAAGATCCAGCTGACCAACCGTAACGGCCAGAACATCTCCAACGACCGTATCGGTGATCCGCGTGCCGGCACCTTGAGCTCGTCTCAAGAAGTGTACGGCCGTGGCCACATGGTGCGTCTGACCCAGTTCTGGATTCAGCACCAGATGTTCGACAACAAGCTGGACGTGAAGCTCGGTTACTTCGGTGAAGGCGAAGACTTCAACACCTTCCCGTGCGACTTCCAGAACCTGTCGTTCTGCGGCTCTCAGGTCGGTAACTACGTCAGCACCTGGTACAACTGGCCGGTCGCCCAGGCCGCGATCCGCGTGAAGTACCACATCACGCCTGAGCTGTATGCGCAGATCGGTGCGTACAACCAGAACCCGTCGCAGTTGGAGCACGGCAACGGCTTCAAACTCAGCGGCAGTGGCACCAAGGGCACCGTGATCCCGGTGGAATTGGTCTGGTCGCCGAAGGTCAATAACCTGCCGGGCGAATACCGTGTGGGTTACTACAAGAGCGCCGCCGATGCCAGCGACGTCCGTGAAGACGTCAACGGCAACGATGCTGCCACCACCGGCGCGGCCTACCGTACCCACAGCAGCAAAAAAGGCTATTGGTTCGTTGCGCAACAGCAACTCACTACCCATAACGGCGACGCGTCCCGTGGTCTGAACATCGCGGCCAACGCCACGTTCCACGACAAGGACACCAACACCGTCGATAACTACCAGTCGATCATGTTGGTGTACAAAGGGCCTTTCGACGCGCGTCCAAAAGACGACGTGGGGATTGGCGCCGCTCGTCTGCACGTTAACGACGACGTGAAGAAAAACGCCGAACTGCTCAACGTCGCCAATGGCGTGAGCGACTACGACAACCCACTGTACGCGCCGCTGCGCAGCACCGAGTACAACTACGAAATCAACTACGGTTTCCACGTCACCAACTGGCTGACCGTGCGTCCCAACCTGCAATACGTCGTCCACCCGGGCGGCGTGGATAAAGTCGACAATGCGCTGGTGGCCGGTCTGAAAATTCAGTCGGTGTTCTAACGCTGTTGCGATAAGCTCCTTCTCTCTGTGCGCATTTGCGGGTAGCCATGGCTATCCGCTTTTTTTTGGATTGCACTGTGAAGATATTCAGGACCGTGGCACATGCATGAGCATCCGCTGCAACGCTTTTTCAAATCCCTGCGCGAGCGTCCGGTGTTCGCCTGGGAGCGCTTCCAGACGCGCGATGTGTTGGTGATCGACCATCCGTTGTGCCAGGCGGTATTCAGCCGCCAGGGCGCGCAATTGCTGCATTTTCAGCCCCGTGGGCAGAAACCCTGGTTGTGGTGCGCAGCCAAGTGGCCACAAGTCGGTGCCATTCGCGGCGGCGTGCCGGTGTGCTGGCCGTGGTATGGCCGGCATCCCAGCGAAAATGCGTGGCCGTCCCATGGCTGGGCGCGGCTGATCGATTGGAAACTGCTCGACAGCAACACCGACGACGACGGCGTGCGCCTGCACTGGCAGTTGCAGTTGTGCGACTGGCAGGTGGACTTGCACGCGCACCTGGGCGAAACCCTGGAGTTGCGCTTGTGTACCGAGCATCAGGATGAGCTGCCGTGCCAACTGAGCCATGCGTTGCACGCTTACTGGCGGATTGGCAATGTCGGTGAGATAGCGCTGTCTGGGCTCGACGGGGCGCTAGGTTATGACCAGCTCAATCGCCAGGCTTGCCAGCAGGAAGGCGAGTTGCGCGTGGAAGGCGGGTGTCAGCGCGTGTTCCAGCATGAGGGCGAGCTACACCTCAAGGACCACGCCTGGCAGCGCGAATTGTGCATCGACACCGGCGACAGCGCCGACACCGTGGTGTGGCACCCAGGCAGCCGGCCGTTGCTGGGGGTGAGCTTCAACGAGGCGTCGGGGTTTGTATGCGTCGAGTCGGCGATGGCCGGGGCCAGCCTGGCGCCGGGGGAGCGGGCGCATCTGAGTTTGCAGGCCAGGGCTGGGGTTTAGCGCTGTTGCTGATACCGTCTTCGCGAGCAAGCCCGTTCCCACATTTGAAGCGTATTCCAAAGTAGGACTCGTCAAAATGTGGGAGCGGGCTGGCTCGCGAAGAGGTCGGGACTGCTGGAGGCATTGTCTGCTTCAGTTGAACTCATCGCCAACCGGATACCGGCTGTCATTCAAGCTCTCTTTGATCTTGCGCAGGTGCGGCTGGAAGTCCACGCCACGGCGCAAGGTCATGCCGGTTGCCAGTACATCCAGCACCGTCAGTTGGATGATCCGCGAGGTCATCGGCATATAGATGTCGGTGTCTTCCGGCAGCGGAATGTTCAGGCTCACGGTGCTGACCTTGGCCAGCGGCGAGTTCTCGGCGGTCACACCCAGCACCGATGCGCCGTTTTCCCGGGCAATACGCGCCACTTCCACCAGCTCGCGGGTACGCCCGGTGTAGGAGATGATCACGAACAGCTCGCCGGTGTGCGCCACCGAAGCAATCATGCGTTGCATCAGCACGTCGGCATGGGCGGTCACCGACAGGTTGAAGCGGAAAAACTTGTGCAACGCATCCATGGCCACTGGGGCCGACGCGCCGAGGCCGAAGAAGTGGATCTGGCGCGCCTGGATCAACAGGTCCACGGCCTTGCTGATCAGGTTCGGGTCGAGGGCCTGGCAGGCGCTGTCCAGAGAGGCAATGGCGCTGCCGAAGATCTTTTGGGTGTAGGCCTCGGGGTCATCATCGGCCTCCACCGCACGGCTGACATACGCCGCGCCGCTGGCCAGGCTTTGCGCCAGTTGCAATTTGAGTTCAGGGTAACCGCTGACGCCGAACGAACGGCAGAAACGGTTGACCGTCGGTTCACTGACCGAGGCGGCTTGGGCGAGGGCTGCGATCGAGAAGCGGGTCGCCTGCTGTGGGTTGAGCAGGATGACCTCGGCGACTTTTTTCTCGGCCTTGTTCAATTCTTCGAGGCGGTTCCGGATCTGTTCCAGAAGATTTCGCACGCGGTCCATACAGTGTTTCCTTGGGGCGACGATGCAAATAAAGGGTGGTCGCCAATCGACGAGTGGCCCTTTGCGGTGGCCTATCCTACTTAGGGTAGCTGAACACCACCACTCGGAATGCGTATTTCGGGAAAATGTTGTGGTTATTACTACATTTTTCCTTGAGTGATGCCTTGAAAAAAGGTATTTGTAGCTTAACTTGATAAAAGAACAAACATCATGCCTTCGATAACGGTAGAACCCTGCACCTTTGCCCTGTTTGGCGCGTTGGGTGATCTGGCGCTGCGCAAGTTATTTCCTGCCCTCTATCAACTCGATGGTGCCGGGCTCTTGCACGACGACACGCGCATCCTGGCCCTGGCCCGCGAAGCCGGTTCCGAGCAACAGCACCTGGCGCATATTGAAACAGAACTGCGCAAATACGTCGGCAAGGAACTGGACGAAGCCATCGCCCAGCGTTTCCTGGCGCGCCTGACGTATGTTCACGTCGATTTCATGAACGCCGACGACTACGTGGTCCTGGCTGAAAAAGCCGGCACCGGGCAGCGCCTGATAGCTTACTTCGCCACGCCTGCGGCGGTGTACGGGGCGATCTGCGAAAACCTGTCCAAGGTCGGCCTGGCGGACAATACCCGCGTGGTGCTGGAAAAACCCATCGGCTCGGACCTGGAATCTTCGCGCAAGGTCAACGACGCTGTCGCACAGTTTTTCCCGGAAAACCGCACGTACCGCATCGACCATTATCTGGGCAAAGAAACCGTTCAGAACCTGATCGCCCTGCGTTTCGCCAACAGCCTGTTCGAGACCCAGTGGAACCAGAACTACATTTCCCACGTGGAAATCACCGTGGCCGAGCAGGTCGGCATCGAAGGCCGCTGGGGTTACTTCGACAAGGCCGGGCAGCTGCGGGACATGATCCAGAATCACCTGCTGCAGCTGCTGTGCCTGATTGCCATGGACCCGCCGGCCGACCTGTCCGCCGACAGCATCCGTGACGAGAAGGTCAAGGTGCTCAAGGCCCTGGCGCCGATCAGCCCGGACGGCCTGACCACCCAGGTGGTACGCGGCCAGTACATCGCCGGCTACAGCGCCGGCAAGCCGGTGCCGGGTTACCTGGAAGAAGAGAATTCCAACACCCAGAGCGATACCGAAACCTTCGTCGCCCTGCGCGCCGATATCCGCAACTGGCGCTGGGCCGGGGTGCCGTTCTACCTGCGCACCGGCAAGCGCATGCCGCAAAAGCTGTCGCAGATCGTCATCCACTTCAAGGAACCGTCCCACTACATCTTCGCCCCCGAGCAGCGCTTGCAGATCAGCAACAAACTGATCATCCGCCTGCAACCGGACGAAGGTATTTCCTTGCGCGTGATGACCAAGGAGCAGGGCCTGGACAAGGGCATGCAACTGCGCAGCGGTCCGCTGCAACTGAATTTTTCCGACACCTATCGCAGCGCGCGGATTCCCGATGCCTACGAGCGGTTGTTGCTGGAAGTAATGCGCGGCAATCAGAATCTGTTTGTTCGCAAAGATGAAATCGAAGCCGCGTGGAAGTGGTGTGACCAGTTGATCGCCGGGTGGAAAAAATCCGGTGATGCGCCCAAGCCGTATGCGGCGGGTTCCTGGGGGCCGATGAGCTCGATTGCACTGATCACGCGGGATGGGAGGTCGTGGTATGGCGATATCTGAATTGAAACTGCCTCAGGGCGTCACTGCCCATGAGTACCGTTCGCCGGCGTTGCTGGCCGATGGCCTGGCCAACGACGTGGCCGAACAACTGCGCGCCGCCATCAGTGCCCGTGGCGAAGCGACCCTGGTGGTGTCCGGCGGCCGCAGCCCCGTGGCGTTTTTCCAGAACCTGGCCAAGCAGGGTCTGGACTGGTCCAAGGTCACCGTCAGCCTGGCCGATGAGCGCTGGGTGCCGGTGGAGCACGTCGACAGCAATGCCGGCCTGTTGAAGAAGTACCTGTTGCAAGGCCCGGCAGCCAAGGCCAAGTTCCTCAGCCTGTACAGCGCCGCCGCCAATCTTGAAGACGCCGCCGAGCAGGCCGATCGCCTGCTGGCCGAACTGCCAGCCATTGATGTGCTGGTACTGGGCATGGGCGACGACGGCCACACCGCGTCGTTGTTCCCCAACAGTCCGAACCTGAGCGAAGCCCTGCAGGCCGACGGTACCCGCCGTTGCTGGCCGATGCTCGCGCCGACCGTACCACGCCAGCGCCTGACCATGAGTCGCGCGCTGCTGGCTACGGCGAACTACACCGTACTGTCGATTTCCGGCAGTTCGAAATTGACCACGTTGAGCGCCGCGCTGGCCAGCAACGACGTTGCTGCCATGCCGATTCGCGCATTTTTGCAACCTACATTAGAGATTTACTGGTGCCCATGAGCCAAGGATCAGCCGCTATGAAAAGCCCTCAATCGACCGTGTCCATGGCGGATAAAGTTGCCCTGATCGACAGCCTCTGCGCCAAGGCGCGGATCCTGCCGGTGATCACCATCGCCCGTGAACAAGACATCCTGCCACTGGCCGACGCCCTGGCAGCCGGTGGTTTGACCGCATTGGAAGTGACCCTGCGTTCCGAGTTCGGCCTCAAGGCCATTCAGGTCCTGCGCGAGCAACGCCCGGAGTTGTGTACCGGCGCCGGTACCGTGCTCGATCGGCATATGCTCGAAGCCGCGGAGGTTGCCGGCTCGCAATTTATCGTCACCCCCGGCATTACCCGCGACCTGCTTGAAGCTTCGGTCCACAGCCCGATCCCACTGCTGCCGGGCATCAGCAATGCCTCCGGGATCATGGAAGGCTATAGCCTGGGTTATCGCCGCTTCAAACTGTTCCCGGCCGAAGTCAGCGGCGGCGTCGCAGCCATCAAAGCCCTGGGCGGCCCGTTTGGCGAAGTGAAATTCTGCCCGACCGGCGGCGTCGGCCCGGCCAATATCAAGAGCTACATGGCGTTGAAAAACGTGATGTGCGTGGGCGGTAGCTGGATGCTCGACCCGGAATGGGTCAAGAACGGCGACTGGGCGCGTATCCAGGAAGTCACCGCCGAGGCACTGGCGCTGCTGGACTGAGCTGATTCATCGAATCGTTGTTGCTGTGCTTAACGGCATTTTTGCGGTGCGCTTGGTCGGCGGACCGCTTTTTTTTTGCCTGCGCAAAACCTTGAGACCCACACATCTTCAAATGTGGAAGGGAGCAAGCCCCCTCCCACATTTTTCAGTCCGCGCTGAGTGCGGTGATGGCGTTGATCAGTGCATGGATGTCTGCGGTTGATGTCGCCAACCCCGGTGTCACCCGGATACAGGTGCCGAACGCCGCTCCACTGCGGGTAGTGGTAAACAGGTTGTAGTCCCTGAGCAGGCGGTCCGCCATCACCGGCTGATCCCGCCCGATGAACTTGAACGCCGTGATCCCGCAATACAGTCGCGGGTCATCCGAGGTCAGCACTTCAATCCCCGGTAATGGCCGCACCTGGCGTACCCACAGATCCCGCAGGTAATTCATCCGTGCGCCTTTGGCCGCGGCGCCCCCCAATGCGCGGTGTTCTTCGAACACCAACGGCAAGGTCATCAGCGCCGGGAAGTTCGGCGTGCTGTAGGGCGTGCGGGCGCGCACGTCGGTGATGGGGTAATGGAACTCACCCATGTCCGGGTCGATGTCGGCCAGGCGCTCGGTGGCTATATACAGAAAACCCAGGGTCAGCGGTGCGCCAATCCATTTGTGCAGGTTGAAGCCGGCGAACGCGATACCCAGTTCAGCGAGGTTGAACTCGATCTGGCCAAGGGCGTGGGCGCCGTCGAGGATCACGTCGACAGCGTGTTCGCGAGCCGCTCTGGCAATGGCTTCGACCGGCATGACCAGGCCGGTGCGGTGGGTCACGTAGGTCAACGCCATCAGTTTCAGGCGAGGGTATTGGACGAAGGCATCGCGATAGCTCTGCAGCAAGCTATCGAAACTGGACGGGTGGGCGTGGGAAATTTCGATCACTTCCACCCCTCGGTAGCCGGCCAACCAGCGCATGGCGGCCTTGACCGTGTCGTATTCCAAGTCGCTGATCAGCACTTGGTCGCCCGGTTGCAGGCGGTTGTAGTTGCGGATCAGCGACTGCAAGGCTTCGGTGGCGTTGCGGGTGAAGGCGACCGATTCGGGGTCGGCGTCGATCAGTTCGGCCAGTTGGCGGCGGATCTCGACGTTTTCGCCCTGCTCGAAACGCTGGCGCACATGCACCGCGTTACTGCGGTTGATAAACGCGACGTGCTCGAGGTACTGCGCTTGCACCACGCGGCTCATGCGCCCGAAGTAGCCGTTTTCCAGGTTGATCGGGCCTGGCTCCAGTGCATAGCGGTCAGCGATGGCCTGCCAGTGCGCTTCGTTGGCTGCATTGCATGGCATGGTGCGGGTTCCTAGTGACGAGGCGCGGGTTTGCCGTGTTTGGCGCGCAGTGGCTCCAGCAGTTCGGACAGGCCGTTGTGGTCGATTTCCTGCATCAAGGCCAGCAACCCGCCCAGCTCGCCGTGGGGGAAACCTTCGCGGGCGAACCAGTTCAGGTAGGGGCCGGGCAGGTCGGCGATGATCCGTCCCTTGTACTTGCCGAAGGGCATTTCGCGGGTGATCAGCAGTTCGAGTTTTTCGGGGTTCATGACGGCTCAGGCGTTTGCATCGAGGTCTTGGAAAATACAGGCATTCTGCATGAAGGCCAAATGACAGATCATGCAAATAACGCATGTACAGATCGTTCAATTATTTTTAACTTATTGAAATCTAAAGAAAAAGTTGTTTTTTAAAACCTGGCACGGGCGCTGCAATCATTAATGCAACCTTTCTCAACCCACATAAGGAATTGAAAAATGACTGATATCAATAAAGAGTCCATCTCCGTATTGAACGACCTGATCGAAACCAGCATCGACGGTCAAAAAGGTTTTAAAGAGTGCGCTGACGACATCAAGCATCCCGAACTCAAGGCGCTGTTTGCCAAGCGCTCCGCAGACTGCGCCACTGCCGCCGCCGAGCTGAAAACCGCCGTGCGTGCCCTGGGTGGCGACCCGGAACAGTCCGGTAGCGTGGCCGGCGCCCTGCACCGTGGCTGGGTCGATGTGAAGTCGATGGTCACCGGCAAAGACGAAGAGGCTGTGTTGAACGAAGCCGAGCGCGGTGAAGACCACGCCCTCAAGGCTTACAAAGCAGCGATCGAGAAGATCACCCAGCACAACCTGGTGGGCATTCGTGACTTGGTTGAGCGCCAGTACCACGGCGTACAACGCAACCACGATCAGGTGAAAGCCTTGCGTAACCAGGCTCGCGCTCAGTCGTGAGCCGTCGCTGAATAAAAAATCCCCGCCGATGCGGGGATTTTTTATGGGGACTGATCAGCCGATGGTGATGGCTGGCAGTTCGGTCAATGTCACGACCTGTTGCTTGCGTGGCGCGAGGATTTCCGCTTCGCCATCCACCACCAGCTCATCGCGCTGGTTGAATACGCGGGTGGCGATACGCACGCGGAACTTCGGCAGTTTTTCGAGGATTTCCAGACGCACGGTCAGGGTATCGCCGATTTTCACCGGTTTCTGGAAGCTCATCTGTTGGCCGATATAGATCGTGCCCGGCCCAGGCAGCTCACAGGCAACCGCCGCGCTGATCAGGGCGCCGCTGAACATGCCGTGGGCGATTCGCTCCTTGAACATGGTCGCCTTGGCAAATTCCGCATCCAGGTGTACCGGGTTGTGGTCGCCGGACATCGCGGCGAACAGTTGGATGTCACGCTCTTCGACGGTCTTGCTGTAGCTGGCGGTCTGGCCGACTTCGAGGGCTTCGTATGGGGTGTTGGTTACCTGGGTCATCTAAAGGTGCATCCTGTGGCTAATCGATAATTTAATTGGCTGATTTTAAACGAAAAATTATTCGCAGCGAGTCGGCCTGCGCGAGGTCAGGGCCTGGTCGAGCCACGTCAGCACATCCGCGGTGACTTCGTCGCGGTTGGTTTCGTTGAACAGTTCGTGACGCGCCTGCGGGTAGATATTCAGTTGCAGGTTCTGGCAGCCGGCCTCACGCAGGGCATGGGCCAGTCTTTTCAGACGCTTGCCTTCACTCACCGGATCACATTCGCCGCCGATCACCAGGATCGGCAAGCCCGGATCGATCTGCGCGAGATTGGACGCTTTGCTGATTTGCTGCAAGCCGCCCAGCAGGTCGATCCACAGTTGGTTGGTGCAGCGGAACCCGCAAAGCGGGTCGTGGCGGTAGCGGTCGACTTCGTCCGGGTCACGGCTGAGCCAGTCGAAAGCCGTGCGGTTGGGCTTGAACGCTTTGTTGAACGAGCCGAACGACAGGAACTCGATCAGCGCACTGCGGCCGCGCAAGCCCTGGCGCAGGCGTTCGGCACGGGCGATCAGCCGCGCGGCGCGGTACAGCGCCACCGGCTGGAAATTCGAACCGCTGAGAATCGCCCCATGCAGGCTGGCGCTGTGGTGCAGCAGGTAAGCCTGGGCGATATAGCTGCCCATGCTGTGGCCCAGCAAAATGATCGGCACTCCCGGCAACTGCTGGCCGATGTGCTGGTTGAGGCTGGCCAGGTCGCCCACCACCTTGTTCCAGCCGTCCCGCTCGGCGAACAGGCCCAGGGTGCCCTCGTCGGCGGTGCGACCGTGGCCGCGCTGGTCCAGGGCAACCACCCCGTAGCCCGCCCCACATAACGCTTGGGCCAGGCGCGCATAGCGACCGCCATGCTCGGCCATGCCGTGGGACACCATGATCAACGCCTTCGGCGGCGTGTCCGGCAGCCATTGATTGACGTACAGGCGGCTGTGGTCATTCGCGGTCAGCCAGAAGGTGGTGTGGTTCATGGCGCTTCCTTTGCTCGGGGTCATTGCAGTGTATAGCCCATCCTCGGCCAAGCGGCTGATCAGTACAGACCCTTGTAGGAAGATTCACGCTATCAATGACGCTATTGCCCGTATTTGCCTGTTTGGCCATAGCTGCTAACGTCCCCGAAGCTCCGCTTTTTATAGCAGCAGAAAAGCGGCCAGGCACATTCAGGTAAGAGGACAAGAATAATGCAACCTGATTTCTGGAATGACAAACGCGCGGCGGGCGTTCCCAACGAGATCGATCTGACCGCCTACAAGTCGGTGATTGAAGTCTTCGAGCGTTCCTGCAAGGCCTTTGCCGACCGCCCGGCGTTCAGCAACATGGGCGTCACCCTGACCTACGCCGAGCTTGAGCGCCAGAGTGCGGCGTTCGCCGGCTACCTGCAGCAGCACACCGACCTCAAGCCGGGCGATCGCATCGCGGTGCAGATGCCCAACGTGCTGCATTACCCGGTGGCGGTGTTCGGTGCGCTGCGCGCCGGGCTGATCGTGGTCAACACCAACCCGCTGTACACCCCGCGCGAGATGCGTCATCAGTTCAAGGACGCCGGCGTGCGCGGCCTGATCTACCTCAACCTGTTTGGTTCGCGGGTGCAGGACGTCTGCACCGACACCGAGATCGACTACCTGATCGAAGCCAGGATGGGCGACTTCATGCCAGCGGCCAAGGGCTGGCTGGTCAACACCCTCGTCGACAAAGTGAAGAAAATGGTCCCGGCCTATCACTTGCCGCGCGCGGTGTCGTTCAAGCGCGCCTTGCGCATGGGCGCAGGGCAGGGCGTGACGCGCCACCCGGTGAGCCTCGATGACGTCGCGGTGCTGCAATACACCGGCGGCACCACCGGCCTGGCCAAGGGCGCAATGCTCACCCATGGCAACCTGGTGGCGAACATGCAGCAGGTGCGCGCCTGCATGTCGCAGACCGGCGAGGATGGCCACCCGCTGATCAAGGAAGGCCAGGAGGTGATGATCGCGCCGCTGCCGCTGTACCACATCTATGCGTTCACCGCGAACTGCATGTGCATGATGGTTTCCGGCAACCACAACGTGTTGATCACCAACCCGCGTGACATCGCGGGCTTTATCAAGGAGCTGAAAAACTGGCGCTTCACCGGCTTGCTCGGGCTCAACACGTTGTTTGTGGCGTTGATGGACCATCCCGACTTCAAGAGCCTGGACTTCTCCAGCCTTAAACTCACCAACTCCGGTGGCACGGCGCTGATCAAGGCCACCGCCGAACGTTGGGAGCAACTCACCGGTTGTGCGATCGGCGAAGGGTATGGCCTGACGGAAACGTCGCCGGTGGCCAGCACCAACCCGTATGGCAATCAGTCACGGCTGGGTACCGTAGGCATCCCGGTGCCGGGGACGGCGATGAAGGTGATCGATGATGAAGGCGCCGAGCAGCCCCTGGGCGAACGCGGCGAGCTGTGCATCAAGGGCCCGCAGGTGATGAAGGGCTACTGGCAGCAGCCGGCCGCCACCGCCGAGGCGCTGGACGCCGAGGGGTGGCTCAAGACCGGCGATATTGCCGTGATCGACGAAGATGGATTTGTACGCATCGTGGACCGCAAGAAGGATTTGATCATCGTCTCGGGTTTCAACGTTTACCCCAACGAGATCGAAGACGTAGTGATGGCTCACCCGGCGGTGGCCAACTGCGCGGTGATCGGCGTACCGGACGAGCGCACGGGGGAGGCGGTGAAGCTGTTTGTGGTGGCGCGTGCCGAAGGCGTGAGCCTTGAGGAGTTGAAGAACTACTGCAAGACCAACTTCACGGGGTACAAGGTGCCCAAGCACATCGTGTTGCGTGAGTCGTTGCCGATGACGCCGGTGGGCAAGATCCTGCGGCGTGAGTTGCGCGACATCGCCTGATGTGAAATGCAGTCGACAATGGGGGAGGGGGCTTGCCCCGATGGCAGTGAATCAGTCACCAGATGTGTTGGCTGATCCACTGCTATCGGGGGCAAGCCCCCTCCCACATTTGTCTGTGTTTATCCCGTTAAGCCCTGTTCTAGAGCCATTTTCAAGCGTATAGAATTTTTGCTCTAAAAATGACTATTAGTTATTCATGAGTCATGTTTATGACTGTAGGGCCCTCTTTTGGCTCTAGTCGGCCCTTGGCAAAGCTGCTACTCTCGGCGCGCTTTGTGACCTCTCGGCCTGCTTAAACGCGCCAGACTCACCTAAAAAACATACACCAATAATAATCGCATCAAATGCGATGATGAATTCGCGTCGCTGAGGAGTGGGCTTCCATGAACGTAGACTTTTGGAAGGATAAGTACCCCGCCGGGATTGCTGCAGACATCAATCCAGACGAGTATCCAAATATTCAGGCGGTACTGAAACAGTCCTGCCAGCGCTTCGCCAACAAACCGGCTTTCAGCAACCTGGGCAAGACAATCACCTATGGTGAGTTGTACGAATTGTCCGGCGCTTTCGCCGCGTACCTGCAACAGCATACCGATTTGAAGCCTGGCGATCGAATCGCCGTGCAACTGCCCAACGTCCTGCAATACCCGGTCGCCGTGTTCGGTGCCATCCGTGCCGGCCTGATCGTGGTCAACACCAACCCGCTGTACACCGCGCGGGAAATGGAACACCAATTCAACGACTCCGGGGCCAAGGCCCTGGTCTGTCTGGCCAACATGGCGCACCTGGCTGAAAAAGTCGTGCCCAAGACTGCCGTCAAACACGTGATCGTCACCGAAGTCGCCGACCTGCTGCCGCCGCTCAAGCGCCTGCTGATCAACAGCGTCATCAAGTACGTGAAGAAAATGGTCCCGGCCTATCACTTGCCCAAGGCGATCAAGTTCAACGACGTGCTGGCCAAGGGGCACGGCCAACCGGTCAATGATGTCAGCCCGGCCAGCGGCGACGTGGCGGTGCTGCAATACACCGGCGGCACCACCGGCGTGGCCAAGGGCGCGATGCTGACCCACCGCAACCTGGTGGCGAACATGCTGCAGTGCAAGGCGCTGATGGGCTCCAACCTCAATGAAGGCTGCGAGATCCTGATTACTCCGCTGCCGCTGTACCACATTTATGCGTTCACCTTTCATTGCATGGCGATGATGTTGATCGGCAACCACAACATCCTGATCAGCAACCCGCGCGACCTGCCGGCGATGGTCAAGGAGCTGTCGAAGTGGAAGTTCAGCGGCTTTGTCGGCCTGAACACGCTGTTCGTGGCGCTGTGCAACAACGAAGGCTTCCGCAAGCTGGACTTCTCTGCGCTGAAAGTCACCCTGTCCGGCGGCATGGCCCTGCAACTGGCCGCAGCTGAGCGCTGGAAGGCCGTGACCGGCTGCGACATCTGCGAAGGCTACGGCATGACCGAGACCAGCCCCGTGGCGACGGTCAACCCGATCCAGAAGATCCAGATCGGCACCATCGGCATTCCGGTGCCGTCGACCTTGTGCAAAGTCATCACCGATGACGGCGTCGAGCTGGGCCTGGGCGAGGTCGGCGAGTTGTGCGTCAAAGGCCCGCAAGTCATGAAGGGCTACTGGCAGCGCGAAGACGCCACCGCCGAGATACTCGACAGCGAAGGTTGGTTGAAGACCGGTGACATCGCGATCATCCAGCCGGACGGCTACATGCGGATTGTCGACCGTAAAAAAGACATGATTCTGGTCTCCGGTTTCAACGTCTACCCCAACGAACTCGAAGACGTGCTGGCGACCCTGCCGGGCGTGCTGCAGTGCGCGGCCATTGGTGTGCCGGACGAGAAGTCCGGGGAACACATCAAGATCTTCATCGTGGTCAAGCCGGGCGCCACCCTGACCAAGGACCAGGTGATGGAGCATATGCGTGCCAACGTCACCGGCTACAAGGTGCCCAAGGCCGTGGAATTCCGCGATGCCTTGCCGACCACCAACGTGGGCAAGATCCTGCGTCGCGAATTGCGTGATGAAGAACTGAAGAAACTGGGCCTGAAAAAGTAAACCAGGCCTAAATGTGGGAGGGGGCTTGCTCCCGATAGCGGTGGTTCAGTCACCTAATGCGGTGGCTGACACTCTGCTATCGGGAGCAAGCCCCCTCTCACATTCTGACCGCATTCCTACAGGGTGAATGGCGCGAAGCTGACGCCAGCACCGGCTGGGCGCACATCCTTGAGGAACGAGTCCTTGTCCGCGCTCAGCTCCAGGGTAATCTCTGGCTTGCGCTTGCCCGCATTGCGCACCACCAAGCCTTCGAGCTTTTCACGCAGGAACACCGTCGGCACCTTCAGGTGCAGCAACTGGTCAGTCTCGGCGTTGTGCAGCAACAAGTGAATCCACTCGTACTGGCCCACCGCGATCCGCGCCACCGGCAGGTCGAACCACCAGATGTTGCGTTTGCGGTCCAGGTCGGTGAAGTGGCAGTTGTTGACGCCGAGTACGGCACCGCCCAGTTCCTGGTTTCTGCGGGCGATGGCCTGTGCTTTATTGAGTTTCATAACCTTCCTACGGGATCTGTTATTCAGCGTTGTAGCCTGAATGTGCCGGGCATTCTCGTGGGTTGGCCGCAAAACATAAAGCCAAACCTGCTGCCGGCGATGAAATGCCCGCGTAAAAATAATTGAAACTCTGCCGAACAGCCTTGGGTCAATCTCTAGGTAATGACCAAAACCCCTCGATTGTTCCAGGAGAAATACCATGAGCAGCACATCGGATAAGGTAAAAGGCGTCGCCAACGAAGCAGTCGGCAACATCAAGCAAGGTGTCGGCAAAGTGACCGGCAACGACAAGCTGCGCGCTGAAGGGGTGGTCCAGGAAAAGAAAGGTGAAGTGCAGAAAGCCGTGGGTGATATCAAGGATGCGGTGAAGAAAGCGATCAAGTGACCCTGATTCGCCGCTTGTATTACCCAGCCCGACGGCCATCCACGGATGGCCGTTTTTGTGTCACCTGAAGTGGTTAATCTTTCGAAATTGTTTCAAGGTCGCCAAATAGGCTACCTTGATGTAGAAAACGGCCCCTGAGTCGCCCACGAACCTGACTTTTTGCGGCGAAAGGAGACGCTATGATTTTCCCGGTACTCGATGGTCTCAAGCTGCACCAAGTGCTGGTACGCACGGTCAAGGAATTCGTCAACGACGAGATGTCCACCTACGCCTCGGCACTGGCCTACCAGATGCTGTTCTCGTTGTTTCCGTTCCTGCTGTTTCTCATTGCATTGATCGGTTTCCTGCATTTGCCGGACTTCTTCACCTGGCTGCGCCTGCAGTCGGAACTGGTGTTGCCGCCCCAGGCCCTCGAGCAGGTCAACCCGGTGATCGACCAGTTGCAGCAGTCCAAGGGCGGCCTGCTTTCGGTGGGTATCGTGATTGCCCTGTGGACCGCGTCGGCCGGCGTGCGCCTGATGATGAGCGCGATGAACGCCGCCTACGACGTGATCGAAGGCCGGCCGATCTGGAAGCGTTTCCCGCTGTCGGTTTTCTACACCGTCGGCATCGCTGGCATGTTGCTCGCCGCCGCCGCGCTGATGGTGCTCGGCCCGCAGGTCATGGAATGGCTGGCAGGGCAGATCGGCATGCAGGAATTCGTGGTCACGCTGTGGACCATCTTGCGCTGGCCGCTGATTGTGATCCTGCTGATGTTCGCCGTGGCCCTCATGTATTACGTGATGCCTGACGTGCAGCAGAAATTCCGCTTCATCACCCCTGGCTCGGTGCTGGCGGTGGTGGTGTGGATCGTCGCGTCCCTGGGCTTTGGCTACTACGTCAAAACTTTCGCCGACTACAACGCCATGTATGGCAGCATCGGCGCGATCATTGTCCTGCTCCTGTACTTCTATATTTCCGCCGCCGTGTTGTTGCTGGGGGCGGAGATGAATGCCGTGATCGAGCACATGTCGGCCGAAGGCAAGGACCCGGGAGAAAAGACATTCGATGAAAACACCCATGCCGGTGAAAAAAAGCACGTCTCCGGTCTTGGCCGAGACCATTCCAAGCCCACTCCCGATGAAGTCTGATTGATGATCCGTGAAATCCTGAAAATGGGCGATGAGCGCCTGCTGCGTATCGCTCCGCCGGTCCCGCCGGAAATGTTCGACAGCCCCGAACTGTGGCAACTGATCGATGACATGTTCCAGACCATGGAGCACGTCGGCGGTGTCGGCCTGGCCGCGCCGCAGATCGGTGTTGACCTGCAATTGGTGATCTTTGGTTTCGAGAGCAGCGAACGCTACCCGGAGGCGCCGGCCGTACCGCAGACGATTTTGATCAATCCACTGATCACGCCGCTCAGTCCGATCATGGAAGAGGGCTTCGAAGGCTGCCTGTCCGTGCCCGGCCTGCGCGGCGCGGTGGACCGTTACCAGCAGATCCGCTACGAAGGTTTCGACCCCAAGGGCGAACCGATCATCCGCATTGCCGATGGCTTCCATGCGCGGGTGGTGCAGCACGAGTGCGATCACCTGATCGGCCGCTTGTACCCGTCGCGGATTACCGATTTCAGCAAGTTCGGGTTCATCGAGGTGATGTTCCCCGACATGGACCCGACGGCCGACGAGTAGCCTCCTGACACAACGCAACGTCAACCTCAGCTCCCACGGGAGGTTACAAGGCGCGTTCCAAGCCCATCGCGATCATCGGCTTGTTGCGCTTGTAGCGCACCAACCGTTCGCTGAGGGACTGCGGCAGCACGGTATCCTGGGTGAAACCCATGCGTTGATACCAGCCTTCCAGGTCCGGATGACACATCAGCCAGACCGTACCCTCCGCATCGGCCACCGCTTGACGAATCAAGCGCGCCGCCAGCCCCTGACCGCGATAGGCCGGGTCGACAAACACCCCGGTCAGCCATTGCCCGCCCACCACCGGCGTCAGGCATAAGCCGGCGACGATCTCGCGGTCCCGCGCCACCCACAGACGTCCGCCCTTGAGTGCCTTCATCGGCGAATCGTGGTGACGATAAAACTTGTTCAGCAGCGGCCACAGGGGCTCTGCCAGCGGTTCGATGTGCAATTCGGGCATGGTGTTCAGGCAGGCGTTATCCAGGGCCGGGGATTATAAGCGCCTAATGTGCGGCAATAGGTGGTATACCCATTGTTACATCCCCTGTAAGTGGAGCATGCATCATGGCCAAAGGTATGGATTCAAAGAAAGCCGCGAAGAAGAAACCGGCAAAGACCGCCGATGAAAAACGCGCTGACAAGAAAGCCAAGAAATCCGAGACAGGGCTGTTCGGTCACTGAGTTGAACGTGTAGAAGCCTACGATCTGCAAGATGTTCCCGCCTTACCGCACAGAGCAGGACACACCTGCTCTGAGCTGTCGATGCCCAACTAGCGTGATGGCACCCAGTGCCGGGAAATCAACGTCCTGGCACACGGCGTTACTGCGCGACCGAATGGCCCCATTGGCCGGGTCGCTTAGATCGCGGCCAAGGTCTCTTTCACCGATTGCGCTTGTGGCTCTGCCGTTTTCACGGCTACCTGCTGCTCTTGCTGTTGCTTCAGACGATCAGCCACTTGCTTGGCGATTGCATCCTGTTTTTCCTGCGGCATTGTCTGCACCTCCGCCTCGGTCAACCCCTGCTCCTTGAGCAACTGTTCGCGAATGCGTTCGGCCGGGGTTTTGCTCATGTAATCGGTGAAGTCTGCGCGCGCCGCACTCGTGGTAGAACCGGCTGCGGGCACATCCGTGGTCGCCGGGGTGGCGGCCGTTGAGGCCTGCAACTGCACGCGGGTCTTGGCGAAGGCTTCGTCGATGCGGTCGGCGGCCTTGTCCAGTTGGGTCTGCGCGGCGGGTACGCTCACACTTTGCTGCGCCGTTTGCAGGGCACCGCTGTACAGCGTGCTGGCGGCCGCGTTGGCGGGGTCCATGTCGGGGCGCTTGAGCTTTTCGACGGTCGACAAGGCTTGAGTGTTGTTGTTAATCAGCATGATCGGTCACCTATGCAAATGTTCGATGCGTCAGCTGGAGCAAATAGCGTGCCGGGTGCTAATCCCAAGGTTTTATGGGCGCTGGCGCGGCCATCGCGGCAAACATTGTCCCGTCGACGGCCAAGCGTTGCCGTCAATGGGCGATGTTTTCCAACGCCTGGTGGCATATGGCACCCCTGGACATTCGCTGATTAATCGCACAAGGGCTCAGTCGATGATGGGGTTAAGCGCCTGTAAGATTCAACTCACCCTGGGTGACCTTCAGTGGTTCTTCGCCCTTGGGCACCTTATGAGAGGTGAAAGAGAATGTCGCAGCGAGGTGCCGAAGTTCCAGATCGATCTTCGTGAGGTGGAATTTCCCGCTGCTGGGCTGGTAAGTCCATGGGTTCGGTCCAAGCGCATGGTAGTAATAGACCTGAACCTTGCCTTTTTCTTGGGCAACATCATATGAGCCAGGCTGGATATCTTTAGCTAATTGAAAGCTCATCAGCCGCTGGCCTTGATTGCTCTTGGCGTCTATAAAATTAGCTTCAGGAAACTCGTGAAATTGGATGTCTTCGGATGTGAAGTTTCCAATGGGATCGTTGATGTTCGCTGTTACCAAGCCATCTGCAGGCTGCGATTTCAGGGCCCGTGACCGATCGTTATCCATGAGCGGATGCCTCCGAGAGGTTATAGGAATTGGGAGCGCCCAATCACTTCGCTGTCAGTCAAACGTCGGTAACGGGTAGCGTCTACTGTCAATGTTGACAGGTAGGCCGCAGTATCCGATGGGTGGTACGAAGCGAGCGTTTTGCTGTCGCAGGCCCCGGTGCGGCGCAGTACGTTGAGTTCTTTTACGTTGTTGTCCTTGGGCTTAGTCATGGCCGTCGAGGGCGAAGGTCTTAAAGCCGGCATGCTGGCCAAGGCGCTGGTAATACGCGGCAACTGCCGGGTAGGACGGGCGCTCCATCGGCGTCATCTGCCAGCGGTGAACCGAGAGGCCGATGAGGATGTCAGCCAGGGTGAATTCGTCGCCAGCCACGTAGGCACCGGTCTTTGCCAATTGTTGTTCCAGCAGGCCCATCTTGTCGTGCCAGGCTTGCACGCCCGCCTTGATGCGCTGCGGGTCCTGATGGTCGGGGCTGTTGCGCACCAGGGCCTGGAAGGCATAACCCCAGGACGGGTTGAGTTCGGTGGCTTGCCAGTCCATCCACTGCTCGACCCGGGCGCGGGGGGCGGGCTCGAGAGGCAGCAGGTCGTGGCGTTGGTAGAGGTTCACCAGGTAGCGACAGATGGTGTTGGACTCCCACAGCACACCGTGGTCGTCGATCAGCACCGGCACTTGGGCGTTGGGGTTCAGGGCAAGGAATTCGGCGGATTGGGTCGGCTTGAAGCCGATGCCCCAGTCTTCGCGCACATAGTCGATGCCCAGTTCCTGGCAGGTCCAGAGCACTTTGCGCACGTTGATGGATGAAGCGCGACCCAAGATTTTCAGTGAGTGTCCCATGGTGCTTCCCTGACAGTGGAGAACGCTCAATCTAGCAGGGGGCGGACATTACGGCGATGCCTTCAAGCGGGCACGGTTAAAAATGTGTGTGGGGCCATGGCTTTGCCCACTGGCAATACGCTCAGCTCCCTCAACTGACGAATTGCCAAGGCCACATCGCAATGTCAGCCGCGTCCTACGTGCTCTCCCGCACCTGCAACTCAAACCCCATGTCCACCACCGGCTTGGCGATCTTGTTCCCCGCCATGACCGTCAGCAGATGCTCCGCCGCGCGCCGACCGATGGCCTCGCGCGGCGTGCTGATGCTGCTCAGGCGCGGCACCATGAAGGAGGAGGCGGGCAGGTCGTTGAAACCCAGCACGGCCACGCGCCCCGGGACGTTGATGCCGTGACGCAGGGCTTCGAGCAGCGCGCCCTGGGCCAGGTCGTCGTTGCCGAAGAAGATCGCATCCACATCCGGATGGGCCGCCAGCAACTGCAAGAACAACTCGCCGCCCAGGCCCACGGAGGAGGGGCGTGGCGTCAACAGTTCCAGCGCCGGGTCGTACAGCCCGGCCTGTTGCAACGCACGGCGGAAGCCTTCGCCGCGCAGCAAGGTGCGTTGGTCCAGTTGCGCGCCGATATACGCCAGGCGCTTGCGCCCACGGGACAGCAAATGCGCCGCCGCCGTCTCACCCGCCGCCAACTGCGAAAAGCCCACGCAGTTCACGCCAGCGTTGGGGTCCAGATCCATCATGTACACGCACGGCACATTGCTGGCCTCGACCATCCGTCGCGCGCTTTCGGTCCGATCGAACCCGGTCAGCAGCAAACCCCGCGGCTGGTAGGCCATGTAGTTGCGCAGCAAAGTCTCTTCTTCGTCGCGGGAATAGTGGGAGTTGCCGATCAGCACTTCAAAGCCCTTGGGCCGCAGCACCTGGTGGATCGCTTCGAGGGTTTCGATAAACAGCAGGTTGGACAGCGAGGGCACCAGCACCACCACCGAATGGCTCTGGGCCGAGGCCAGGGCGCGGGCGGCGGGGTTGACCACGTAGTTCAACTCGGCGGCGGCCCGTTGCACTTTTTCCACCAGTTCGGTGGCCACGGTGCTGATGCCACGCAAGGCGCGGGAAGCGGTAATCGGGCTGACGCCGGCCAGGCGGGCGACTTCATTGAGGGTCGGGCGACCCGTGGTGCGCGTATTTTTATCGTTCTTGGAGGTCATCAGGCGGCTTGCCAAACAAAAATCGAGGCACTAAGGTAGCGCTGTCTCCAAACGGCTGCAAATGCTTGAATGCTGGGTTGCCTGATCCAGTTCAAATGCTTGGAGCGGATGCACGCGTCACTCCATAAAAAAAGACAAGACGGCGCGGGAAAAGCCTGTTTTTGCACTAGCCTTACAGCGTGCAAAGGTAGCGCTATCTGCGTCCTGAGGTGTTTCATGAGTCAACCTGTTACCGCCCTGGTCATCATGGGTGTCGCCGGCTGCGGCAAGACCAGCGTCAGCGAGGCCGTGTGCCGCCTGAACGGTGCCACCGCCATTGAAGGCGACAGCTTTCACCCCGCCGCGAACATCGAAAAAATGAGCGCCGGCCACCCCCTCGACGACAACGACCGCGCCGGCTGGCTCGACATCCTGTGCGATGAGTTACGCCGTTCGCTCAAGGCCGGCGAACACCCGGTCCTCACCTGTTCCGCATTGAAAAAGAAATACCGCGACCACCTGCGCGAAGCCGCGCCGGGCCTGGGCTTTGTGTTTCTGGAACTGAACCGCGAAGTCGCCGCCGACCGCGTGTCCCATCGGCCCGGGCATTTCATGCCGGCAAGCCTGATCGACAGCCAGTTCGCCACCCTTGAGTCGCCCATCGGCGAGCCGCTGACCCTGGCCCTCAACGCCAGCGAAGACAGCGTCGAGGCGTTGGCTGAGCAAACCCATGCGTGGTGGTGCAAACACGGTTTTGAACCGGCTCATTAATTTTTGTGTCGGAAAAGATAGCGCTATCTCCGACAGCAAATTCAACACCCGCTTTAATAACAACAACAAACAGGAGAGACCCCCATGTTTGGCATGTCCCACGAGTCCTACCTGCTGCTTGATGCAGTGGTCACTATCATTGGTCTGATCTTCTTGATCACCAAGTTCAAGGTTCACCCGTTTATCGCGTTGATCATCGCCGCCGGCTTCCTTGGCCTGACCTCGGGCATGCCCGTGGACAAGATCATCAAGGCCTTCCAGGACGGCTTCGGCGGGGTGCTCGGCTTTGTCGGCATTATCCTCGCGCTGGGTACGATGCTCGGCAAGATGATGGCCGAATCCGGCGGTGCCGATCAGATCGCCCAGACCCTGATCCGCGCCTTCGGCAAGGAAAAGGTCCAGTGGGCGATGATGTTCGCCGCGTTCCTGGTGGGTATCCCGCTGTTCTTCGAGATCGGTTTTGTGTTGCTGATCCCGCTGGTGTTTATCGTCGCGCGCCGTACTGGCGTGTCGCTGATCAAGATCGGCATCCCACTGCTCGCCGGCCTGTCGGCGGTCCATGGCCTGGTGCCACCGCACCCGGGCCCGCTGCTGGCCATCGGCGTGTTTGGCGCGGACATCGGCAAGACCATTCTGTACGGCCTGATCGTCGCACTGCCGACTGCCATCATCGCCGGCCCGATCTTCGGTACGTTTATCGCCAAGTACATCCCGGGCAACCCGTCCCAGGAACTGATCGACCAACTGGCCCGCGAGTCGGAGCACAAGACGCTGCCGAGCTTCAGCATCACCCTGATCACCGTGTTGCTGCCGGTGTTCCTGATGCTGCTGAAAACCTTCGCCGACATCGCCTTGGCCGACGGTCATGTGGTGCGCAACTGGATGGACATGATCGGTCACCCGATCAGTGCCTTGCTGCTGGCGTTGCTGCTGTCGCTGTACACCTTCGGTCATCGCCAGGGCATCCACTCCAAGCAGATCCTCAAGTTGCTCGACGCCAGCCTGGCGCCGACCGCCGCGATCATCCTGATCATCGGTGCCGGTGGTGGTTTCAAACAGATGCTGGTGACCAGCGGCGTGGGCGACGTGATCGGCCATATGGCGGTGAACGCGCAGATCAACCCGATCCTGCTGGCGTGGCTGGTGGCGGCGGTGATTCGGGTGGCGACCGGTTCGGCGACAGTCGCGACCATCACTGGCGCAGGCATCGTGGTGCCGGTGGTAGGCATGATTCCGGGGGTTAACCGCGAGCTACTGGTGTTGGCGACGGGGGCGGGTTCGTTGATCCTGTCTCACGTCAACGATGCGGGGTTCTGGCTGGTGAAGCAGTACTTCAACATGACCGTGGCCGAGACGTTCAAGACCTGGACGGCGATGGAGACCATCTTGTCGGTGGTGGCGCTGATTTTCATCATGTTGCTGTCGTTGGTGGTGTGACAGCGACCGCGAATACCGCTTGTCGTAACTGGTACTTTTCACAGGTCCGGGTTTTTTCTGAATATGAGGGAATGAAACCCCAAATGTAATTCAGAAAAGGAAATGGCCATGACCAAGGAAAATGAACCCACGCAGGCACTGCCGCCTCAAATCCAGGCGCCGGAAGCCAATACGAGTGTCCCTAGCCCTGTCACCATCTCCGGGATAGTACCCCTGGAGGGTGCCACGGTAACAGTGGAGGACTCGACTGGTAAGTTGGGAGTTGCCGTTGCTATCGGACATAATTGGTCGCTCACCGTCGTTATGACTCCGGGCGCCCACCACATCTCGGCTTATGTTTCTTTTCCGGTGGTTTCAGGTAGTACCGAGCGAAAATTTGTCGTGAAGTAGTCTTTCAAGATAATGGGGCATGAATGCCCCATTACAGTTCGCAGTCAGACTCCAGTCCTGGGCACCAAGCCATCCGCCCTGAACATCGCGCGAATCCCGCGTACCGCCTGGCGAATCCGGTCCTGGTTCTCGATCAGTGCAAAGCGCACATGGTCGTCGCCATATTCACCAAAGCCAATCCCCGGCGACACACAGACCTTGGCTTCGAGCAGCAGCTTCTTGGCAAACTCCAGCGAGCCCATGGCGGCATACGCTTCGGGGATCTTGGCCCAGACGTACATCGACGCCTTGGGATTCTCCACCATCCAGCCCAACTCATGCAGGCCTTTGACCAGTACATTGCGGCGCTGGCGGTACTGCTCGGCGATGTCTTTCACGCACTGTTGGTCGCCTTCCAGCGCGGCAATCGCCGCCACTTGCAGCGGGGTGAAGGTGCCGTAGTCGTGGTAGCTCTTGATCCGCGCCAGGGCGTTGACCAGTTCTGCGTTGCCCACCATGAAACCAATGCGCCAGCCGGCCATGTTGTAGCTCTTGGACAGGGTGAAAAACTCCACCGCAATGTCCTTGGCGCCCGGCACCTGCATGATCGACGGGGCTTTCCAGCCGTCGTAGACGATGTCGGCGTAGGCCAGGTCATGCACCACCAGCACGTCGTACTGCTTGGCCAGGGCGATCACCCGCTCGAAGAAATCCAGCTCCACGCACTGCGCGGTCGGGTTGGACGGGAACCCCAGGATCATCATCTTCGGCTTGGGAATCGAACCGCGAATCGCCCGTTCCAGCTCGGCGAAAAAGTCCACGCCCGGAATCAACGGCACCGAACGCACCTGGGCGCCGGCAATCACGGCACCGTAGATATGAATCGGGTAGCTCGGGTTGGGCACCAGTACGGTGTCGCCCTGGTCCAGGGTGGCCAGCATCAAGTGCGCCAGGCCTTCCTTGGAACCGATGGTGACGATGGCTTCCGACTCGGGGTCGATATCCACTTCATAACGGTCCTTGTACCAGCGCGAAATCGCCCGACGCAGGCGCGGAATGCCTTTGGAGGTGGAGTAACCGTGGGTGTCTTCACGCTGGGCGACGGTGACCATTTTTTCCACGATATGTGGTGGGGTCGGGCCGTCAGGGTTGCCCATGCTCAAGTCGATGATGTCTTCGCCGCGCCGACGCGCAGCCATCTTCAGCTCGGCAGTGATATTGAAAACGTAGGGGGGGAGTCGATCTATGCGCGCAAAGCGGCGCGGCAAACCTTGGTCGGCCATTGTTGCCTCGAGAGTACGTAAGCGCCCGGAACCGTCCGAGCGACGTCGGCCACTGCGGTGGCCTGCGGGGCAGACAATACGGTTGATGATGGCCAGTTGTCCAGATGCGTAGGAAAAATTTCTACATGCAGTGCAATCCGGATATACCCCTATACTCAATACGGGTTTGTTCTCTCATAAGAAGGAGACTGTTCAGATGGATCAGCAGACGCAACAACCGTTAGAGCCGCGCATGGAAGAGGGCAAGGCCCTGGTGATCGCCGGGGTGCAAGGGCATTATTCGAAGGCCACCACCGGGGATATTCCCAAGTTGTGGGGCGTGTTTGACGAGAGCGTCAAGTACATCAAAAAGCGTTTGGGCGGCTTTACCTACGGGGTTTGTCATAACCCCAGACACGATGAGTTCGACTACATCGCAGGGGTTGAAGTCCCCGCCAAGGGTGATGTGCCGAGCAATTTCGAGTTCATCGAAATCCCGCCGCATCACTATGCCGTGTTCGCGCACTACGGCGAGGTGCACGCGTTGCCGCAGACCTACGAGCGGATCATGTTCGAATGGTTGCCGCATTCCGGGTACAAGGTTGCCGGCGTGGATTTTGAGCGGTACAGCGCGGATTTTGATGTGAGAAAGGGCCTCGGCACCGTGGAGGTCTGGCTGCCTGTGGAAGCAAAGGCCTGAAGCGCCGGCCGAAGATGATGGCGACTCTTCGGCCGTTTTTCCTGCGCGGGAATGCTCATGATCCAGCGTCCCCTCAAGCGTTGGTCGCTGTCATCTCAACGTGACATCTACTGCGGCTCCAAGCCCCGACTCAAACGGCGCTCATACCCGACCCGCCCTTTGTACGCCTCCCCGCGATCCACCCAGCCCAGCCCCAGGTACAAGCCCATCGCCGCGACATTGTGCGTGTCCACCGACAACTCCAGCGCCTTGATCTGCGGCCAGGCCTGAAGCGCCGCCGCGGGTAGCGCCTGCAGGCAGGCTTTGCCAAATCCCCGGCCCTGTTGGCTGCGATCCACCTGTAACGCGTGCAGCGTGGCGCTGTGGGCATCGGCCCAACGGGGCAGGCATGGCGGGCATTTGAGCAGGAGGAAGGCCACGGGCACATCGTCGGCCAGCAGCGCAAAGCCTTTGATGCCGGGGCTGGGGTTGACCAGCAGGGTGTTGAGTGCGCAATACATGTCGCCGCAAAACGGCAACTGCTCAGGGTGAACTTCGATCGCGCCGACTTGCTGTGTTTGCACAGCGTTCAGCGCCTCGTAGGCGACAAGGCGGGTTTGCATCGGGGCGTCCGAACGGCTGCAAAGAAGGGCGCAGTCTATCGGGTTTGCACGCTGCGAGATTTTTTTTCAGCGCGCTGTCGATCGGGCGGCGGGCCATTCGACTAAGGGTGTCTCTGAAGATTTTCACCCCCCAGGAGTATCGCCATGAACACTGCAATCCACACCCTGATCAAACAATGGAAACAAGCCGTCGTCGCCAAGGACATCGATAAGATTGTCAGCTTTTACGCCGACGATATCATCGCGTTCGACGCGGTTAGCGCCCTGCAGTTCAAGGGCAAGGCGGCCTACCGCGCGCACTGGCAGGCGTGCATGGAAGTCTGCCCCGGCCCCGGTGTGTTCGACTTCCATGAGTTGCATATCGTCGCCGCCGACAACAGCGCCTTTGCCCATTGGCTGGCTCACTGCGGTGGCACCGGCCCGGACGGCGTGCTCAAGACCTGCTGGATGCGCGTCACCGTCGGTTACCAGCGTGTCGACGGCCAATGGAAGGTGGTGCATGAGCATTGGTCGGCCCCCTTCGACATGGCCACCGGCGTCGCACTGTTCGACCTGAAACCTTGAGCCCCGCGAACTATAGTCAGTAGTCCGAAAACGGAGAACGCCATGAAATACCTGTGCCTGATCTACAGCAACGAACAGGTGCTGCACACCGCGCCGGACAGCCCGGCCGACCCGGAGTGCTTCGCCTACGCGCAGTCCGTCCAAAAGAGCGGGCGCATGCTCGCCGCCGAGCCGCTGGAGTCGGTGAGCACCGCCACCACTGTGCGTATGCGCAATGGCAAGCTGTCGATCACCGACGGGCCGTTTGCCGAAACCAAGGAGCAGCTGGCCGGGTTTTACCTGATCGAAGCCCGGGACTTGAACGAAGCGCTCCAGGTCGCCGGCGGCATTCCGGCGGCCCGGGTCGGTAGTGTGGAAGTACGCCCCGTGCGCCAATTGAATCTCTGAACACAAAACACCCATAAACAGGAGGTTTACCCATGAACACTCAACCTGCCGAATGTGAAAGGTCCATCAAACCTGGGGGCGACGCGCCCAATCGCCCGGTGACCCAGGATCTGCCCGATTGACCCCTCCGATCGAGACGATTTACCGCCGCGAATCACGGCGCGTGCTGGCGACGCTGATTCGCTTGCTCGGCGATTTCGACCTGGCCGAGGAAGCGCTGCACGAGGCGTTCCTGGTCGCCATGCAGCGCTGGGAGCACGACGGCGTGCCGAGCAATCCACGGGCGTGGCTGGTCTCGACCGGGCGCTTCAAGGCCATCGATCGCCTGCGCCGCCAGGCCCGTTTCACCCCCTTATTGCAGGCGCAAGCCGATGCGCTGGCAGCGGCCGATTGGGACGACGAAGACGTGGAAGACGACCGCCTGCGCCTGATCTTCACCTGCTGCCACCCGGCGCTGGCGGCTGACGCCCAAGTGCCGTTGACCCTGCGTGAAATCTGCGACCTGACCACCGAAGAAATCGCCCGCGCCTTTCTGGTCCCGCCGGCCACCATCGCCCAGCGGATCGTGCGGGCCAAGGGCAAGATCCGCGAGGCGAAGATTCCCTATCAGGTGCCGTCGCTGGCCGAATTGCCCGAGCGCCTCGACAGCGTGCTGCGTGTGATTTACCTGGTGTTCAACGAAGGCTACTCGGCGTCGATGGGCGCGGATCTCACGCGCGACGACCTGACCCGTGAAGCCATCCGCCTCGGCCGTTTGTTGCTGGAGTTGCTGCCGGAGCCGGAAGTCATGGGCTTGCTGGCATTGATGCTGCTGCACGAGTCGCGCCGCCCGGCGCGGACCTCGGCCGGCGGCGAATTGGTGCTCTTGGACGAACAGGACCGAGCATTGTGGGATGCGTCCCTGATTGCCGAAGGCTGTGCGCTGGTGGAGCAAGCGCTGACGACCCGGCGCTTTGGGCCCTATGGCTTACAGGCGGCGATTGCGGCGGTACATGCCGAAGCGCCGAGTGCCGAGCACACCGACTGGCCGCAGATTGTCGGGCTATACGATGTGTTGCTCCGCACCGTGCCGTCGCCCGTGATCGAACTGAACCGCGCAGTGGCGCTGGCCATGCGCGATGGGCCGTTGGCCGGGTTGCAACAGGTGGAGGCGATTCTGGCGCGGGGCGAATTGCTGGACTATCACCTGGCGCATTCGGCGCGTGGCGAATTCTGCCGACAATTGGGGCGGCTGGACGAGGCGCGGCTGGCGTATGAAAAAGCCCTGTCTCTGACCCGGCAAACCCCGGAAAAGCACTTCCTCGCACGCCGCCTGGCCAGCCTGACCCCGATCTAGCGTCCAACGCATTTCCACTGTGGGACCACCAAGCGCTGCCTGCTCTGGACGAACTCAATCGAGCATCTGCCCCAACAACCAACTCCCCGCAGGCCCCGGCGGATATTGCCGCGACCACAGCGCATCCACCGCCACCGAGCGCGGCCAACTGCGCACGCTCAGTTCAATCAGCCCGGCATTGCCAAAGCGTTCCACCAACCAGCGCGGCAGTGCGGCCCAGCCAAAACCGAGCTGGGCCATTTCCATCAGCATCAGAAAACTCGGCGCCGACCAGACGCGGCCCATGGGGCGGGTTTCATTCGGGTTGATGATGCTCGCCAGGCGCAGCTCACGGTGTTGCTGCAACACCTGTTGGTTGACGCTTTCCAGGCTGGCCAAGGGGTGCGTGGGCGCGACGAACAGGGCAATTTCGGTGCGCTCTTCCACCGGCGAACGGCTCAGGTCGGGTGGGTAAACCTCCTGGGCCTCCACCAGGGCAATCTGGGCCCGGCCACTTTGCACCAGGGCTATCAGGTCTTCGCACTCGGCGATCAGCCATTCCAGTTCCAGGTCGGGGTAGCGTTGCTCAAAGGCCTTGAGCGCAAGCTCGAAGCGCTCCGACTGGTAGGTGTCGGACATCGCAATCGTCACTTTCGCCTCCAACCCCTGGGATAGCTGACTTGCCGCCAACGCCAGCCGACTGCTCGCCTCCAGCACCTGCTCGGCGCGTTGCAGCAGCACGTGGCCAGCGGCGGTCAGCGTCGGCTTGCGGCTGCTGCGGTCGAACAGCAGCACATCGAGGTCAATCTCCAGGCTCGCCACCGCCGCGCTGACGGTGGACTGGCTCTTGCCCAGCTTGCGTGCCGCCGCAGAAAACGAGCCTTGGGTCGCGGCCTGAACAAAGGCCTGGAGCACTTCATGGGAGGCCATGACTATCGCCTTTATCGATGGTTATTGGTTATGAAGTATCGATACAAAGCGCAATGATGGCAACACAGTCACTCACGGAGCCGGGGCATGAACCCTACCAAGTCGATTACTGAACGTGTGTGCCAGGCCATCGGTTTCGAGGCCCTGGCGTTGTTGATCTGCACGCCGTTGCTGGCGTGGATCATGGACAAGCCCGCCGTGGAAATGGGCATGGTCACCCTGGCAATCAGCCTGATGGCGCTGACCTGGAACGTGATTTTCAACGGCCTGTTCGACCGCCTCAAGGCACGCCTGCAACTGGCCAACAACGGCTGGACCCGGGTGCTGCACGCCTTGCTGTTTGAAGGCGGGCTGGCCCTGATGTGCGTGCCGTTGATTGCCGCGTGGCTGAACATCAGCCTGCTGCAGGCGTTTATTCTCGATATCGGCGTGTTGCTGTTTTTCCTGCCGTACACCTACGTGTACCACTGGGGCTACGACGTGATGCGCGAAAAGCTCTTACAGAAACATGCCGCCCGAAGCCTCGATCCGCTGGCCGGTGATCCAGTGGCTACCGTCCGCCAGCAGGCTGGCAATGGCCCCGCCGATATCATCCGGTAACCCGGCGCGGCCCAGGGCGGTGTTATTGGCGACCATCGCGTTGAGGTTGGCGTTGTCGCGCACGGCACCGCCGCCGAAGTCGGTTTCGATGGCGCCAGGCGCGAGGATGTTGACGCTGATACCGCGCGCGCCGAGTTCTTTGGCCTGGTAGCGGGTCAGCACTTCCATGGCGCCTTTCATCGCCGCATACGCGGCATAGCCGGGCAGGCTGAAACGGGCGAGGCCGCTGGAGATATTGAGGATGCGGCCACCGTCACGGATCAGCGGCAGCAGTTTCTGGGTCAGAAAAAACGGGCCTTTGAATTGAATCGCGACCAGTTGGTCGAACTGCGCTTCGCTGGTCTCGGCAAAGCTGGCGTGGATGCCGATACCGGCGTTGTTGATCAGAAAGTCGAAATCATCCCGTGCGAAAACACGCTTGAGCACGCCGCCGACGGCTTCGACGAACGCGTCGAAGGTGGCGCTCTGGCTCACATCCAGTTTCAGCATGGCGGCGCGGCCACCCCATTGTTCGATCTGCTCGACCACTGCCTGGGCTTCATCCGCCTGGCTGTGGTAAGTGCCGATGATATCCACGCCTTGTGCGGCCAGGCGCAACGCGGCGCTTCTACCCAAGCCGCGGCTGGCGCCGGTGATCAGTGCGATTTTGCGGGTCATGGTGCAGTCCTCTGAGGTGATCGTGGGAATGAGTGTATTTGTCCGCCTGTAACGTGATAAACAGCGGTAAAGCGAAATCACTGGCCGGAAAAGGCGAACAATCCCATGAACAAACTGGAGTTGCTGCGCACCTTCGTGCGCGTCACCGAACTGTCGAGTTTCACCGGCGCCGGCGAGAGCCTGGGCCTGCCGCGCTCCACGGTGTCCGAGCATGTGCAGGCACTGGAAGAACTGCTCGGCGCGCGCCTGCTGCAGCGCACCACGCGCAAGGTGCAGGCGACCCAGGACGGCCGCGTGCTGTATGAACGCAGCAAGGACTTGCTTGCGCACATGGAGGAACTGGAGGGCTTGTTTCGCCAGGACGAAACACAACTGACCGGACGCATTCGGGTGGACCTGCCGACCATGATGGCGCGGGATTTGATCCTGCCGCGCCTGCCGCATTTCATGGACGCGCACCCGTTGATCGAGCTGGAAATCAGCGCCACCGACCGTCAGGTCGACCTGCTGGCCGAGGGGTTCGATTGCGTGCTGCGCGTCGGTGCGCAGCCGGACCAGTCGGTGGTCGCCCGGTTGTTGTGCAGCATGCCGATGATCAACTGCGTGAGCGCAGGCTACCTGCAACGCTATGGCGTGCCGCGGACGCTGGCCGACCTGGCCGACCACCACTTGGTGCATTACGTGCGCCCGCTGGGTTCGCGCTCGGCGGGGTTCGAATACCTGCAGGGCAACAAGGTACAGCGCTTGCCCATGGCCGGGCGGGTCACGGTCAACAGCACCGATGCCTACAAATCCGCCTGCCTGGGCGGCTTCGGGATTATCCAAGTGCCGGCCCTGGGCATTGGCGATCAGTTGGCCAGTGGCGAACTGGTGGCGGTTTTGCCGGAATACCCGGCGCCGCCGTTGGACGTGTCCCTGCTCTATGCCGGGCAGCGGCATTTACCGCTGCGGGTGCGGGTGTTCATGGACTGGTTGGCCGCGACGCTGCAAGCCCAACTCTAACGCCGCGCCGACAACTGCTGCGGGGCCAGGAAGGCGTCGTGGAAGTAGTCCCGGAACGCCTGCATCGCCGGGGTAAATGCGCGCTCGCGGTGCCAGGCCAGGCCGACGCTCATGGGCGTCACCGGGTCGGTCACGGTCAGGGTTTCGATGCGCTTGCCTTCCAGGGACCAGGGCCGATGCACCAGGTCCGACAGGATCGCCACGCCGCTGCCATTGGCGACCATGCTGCGCACTGCTTCCACCGAACTGGTGCGCAGCCGCACCTTGGGCGTTTGCCCGGCCTGTTCCCAGTAGCGCATGGCGCTGTGTTCGGCTTCGTCGACGGTCAGCAGGATGTAGGGCTCGCGGGCCACGTCCGCCAAGCTGACGGCGCCGCGTTCGCACAACGGGTGATGGCTGGGCAGCCACAGGCGGCGTTCGGAGTTGAAGAGGATTTCCGACACGATATCCGCGTGGGTGAGGTTGGCGGTGAGCACCACCGCCATGTCGAACTGGCCGTCGAGCAGGCCGTGTTCGATGGCCTGGCGCTCCTGCTCGAACACCTCGATGGTCACGTCCGGGTGCCAGTGTTCCATGCGCTGCAGATGGTGCGGCAGGAAGTAACCGAGCACCGTGTAACTGGCGGCGACCCTTAGCACGCCGCTGGCGCGGTAGTCGGGCAATGGGCTGTTCAGCGCGTCGTCGACACTGCGCACGATCACATAGGCGCGGTTGAGAAAGTGCCGCCCGGCGTCGGTCAGGTTCATGCCCTGGGCCGAACGCACAAACAATTGCACGCCGAGCATCGCCTCCAGTTCCTTGATCGCCGTGGTCACGGCCGATTGGGAGATGTTCAGGTGAATCGCCGCCTGGGAAATCTGGCCGATCTCGGCGGTGGCGACGAAGTAGCGGATTTGGCGCAAGGTCAGCGACATGGCGATATCTGTTTTTCAGAAGATAGGCCATCTGATAATAGATCTTCCCAAGGGGTCAAGCCGCAGCCTACTTTTCAGCATCACCTTTGGCGGAGCGACTTTTCATGCAGGCAGTGGATTTCAATTCAGACATGGGCGAAGGCTTCGGCCCCTGGACGATCGGCGATGGCGTCGATGCCGAGCTGATGGCCTACATCAGCTCGGCCAATATCGCCACCGGCTTCCACGCCGGCGACCCCGGCACCATGCGCCGCACCGTCGCACGCGCCAAGCAACTGGGGGTCGCCATCGGTGCCCATCCGGGCTTTCGCGACCTGGTGGGCTTCGGTCGCCGCCATATCAACGCGCCGGCCCAGGAGTTGGTGGACGACATGCTCTACCAGCTTGGCGCCCTGCGTGAAATCGCCCGCGCCCAGGGTGTGCCCCTGCAACACATCAAGCCCCACGGCGCGCTCTACATGCACCTGGCCCGCGATGAAGACGCCGCGCGGTTGTTGGTGCAAAACCTGCAACTGATTGAGCCGACACTGTTGCTGTACTGCATGCCGAATTCAGTGATCTGGCGCATAGCCAAGGAACTGGGGCAGCCGGTGGTGCGTGAGTTCTACGCCGACCGCGAGTACGACCTGAGCGGCTCTATCGTGTTCACCCGCACGGTGCGCGCCCTCGACCCTGCCACCGTCGCGGCGCGGGTCCTACGGGCTTGTCAGACGGGTCTTGTACGCACCGTAGAAGGCGAAGACCTGTTTATCGAATTCGATTCCATCTGCCTGCACAGCGACACCCCCGGCGCCCTGGAATTGGTCGAAGCCACCCGTGAAGCCCTGGACCAAGCAGGCATTGCGGTCAGAACACCCGAATAAGATCGACCCCATACTTTTTTGCCTGCCTTTCTATAACGATTCCAAGAGGAACAGACATGGCTGAAACGTCCCCCATCCGCTACAGCTTCGGCGCCGACGAACACCTGTTCGCCGAGGTCAGCGACAGCATGTCCCTGGAGGCTTTCTTCAAAGGCATGGCCGTGACCCGCGCCGTGGAACGCCTGGCGTTGGACGGTGTGCTGGATGTGTGCCTGGCCAACGCCTCCTTCCAGATCCGCTTCGACCCGGACCGCATTGCGCCCCATGTGCTGCTCGACGCGGTGCAAAGCGCCGAAGCCCAGGCCGTGGCCGAACGCACCTTGCACACGCGCATCATCGAAATCCCGGTGCTCTACAACGACCCCTGGACCCACGAAACCCTGATGCGCTTTCGCGATCGCCATCAAGACCCCAGCGGCACCGACCTGGAATATGCGGCGCGGATCAACGGCCTGGCCGATGTCGACGCTTTCATCGCGGCCCACAGTGGCGCGCCGTGGTTTGTGTCGATGGTCGGCTTTGTCGCGGGCTTGCCGTTCATGTTCCAGATGGTCGAGCGCGAGCGGCAGTTGCAGGTGCCCAAGTACCTGCGCCCGCGCACCGACACGCCGAAACTGACCCTCGGCCATGGCGGCTGCTTTGGCTGCATCTACTCGGTGCGCGGAGCCGGCGGCTACCAGATGTTCGGCGTCACTCCGGCACCGATCTACGACCCGGCGCAGCAGTTGGCCTACCTCAAGGACCACATGGTGTTCTTCCGGCCGGGTGACATCGTGCAGTTCAAACCGATCGACCGCGAGGCCTACGACCTGGCCGTCGCCGAGGTGGACGCAGGACGTTTCGACCTGCGCATCCGCCCCCTGGAATTTTCCCTGGATGCGTTTCTCGCCGACCCCATCGGTTATCCGAAAACCCTGCAGGAGGCGCTGGCATGATCAAGGTGCTCAAACCCGGCCTGGCGACCTCGGTACAGGACCTGGGCCGCGAAGGTTATTACCACCTGGGTATTCCGCCGTCGGGCGCGCTGGACCAGTACGCGCTGAGCGCGGCCAACCATTTGGTGGGCAACCCGCCGGGCGCGGCCGGCCTGGAATGCACGCTGATCGGTCCCGAGCTGGAGTTTCGCCGGGACGCCTTGGTCGCCCTCAGCGGCGCCTTGATGGCGCCGCGCCTGGACGGTGAAGTGGTCCACCAGGACACCGCGTTCCAGGTCCGCGCCGGGCAGGTGTTGCGCTTCGAATTTCCCCTGGCCGGTGCGCGTACCTATCTGGCGGTCGCCGGCGGCATCGACGTGCCGTTGGTGCTCGGCAGTCGCTCGACCTACACCCTCGGCGCACTCGGTGGCTTTCACGGGCGGCGGTTGCAGGCGGGGGATGAGCTGCCCATCGGCGAGCCCAGTGGGCAGGGGCGGGCGGGCAACAGCTTGCCGATGGCCTTGCGCCGGGCAGTCGGTGGCGATGTGACCTTGCGCGTGGTGCCCGGCCTGTATTACGAACGCCTGACGGCGGCGGCGAAAAGCAGCTTTTTTGCCGAGCCGTGGACGGTGGGGTCCGAGGCGGATCGTATCGGCTATCGCTTCAAGGGCGGCAGTGCGTTGAGCTTTCAGCCACGGGAGCAGCCGTTTGGCGCGGGGTCCGATCCGTCGAACATCGTCGACAGTTGCTACCCGATCGGCTCGATCCAGGTGCCGGCCGGGCTGGAGCCGATCGTGCTGCATCGGGACGCGGTGTCGGGCGGCGGCTACGCGATGATCGGCACGGTGATCAGTGCCGACCTGGACTTGATCGGGCAGATGCAGCCGAACCAGCGGGCGGGGTTTGTGGCGGTCAGCCTGGAGCAGGCGTTGGAGGCGCGGCGGGTGTACAAGAAGCGTCTGAAGGCAATGACCGGGCTCTTCAATACCTGAAACACCACCCAGCAAAATGTAGTGGGTCAGCAGAGTTTGGTGAACAGCCAGTAGAGCAGCATCGCCACCCTGGTCACTGCCACACCGGCCAACAATGTGGGAGCGAGCAAGCCCCCTCCCACATTGTTGACCGGCGCTGGGTCAGAAGAGTTTGGTGAATAACCAGTACAGGCTACCCGACAGTAGAATCGCTGCCGGCAAGGTCAGCACCCAGGCCATCAGCAAATTGCGGATGGTCTTCATCTGCAAGCCGCCGCCGTTCGCCACCATGGTCCCCGCCACGCCGGACGACAACACATGGGTGGTCGACACCGGCAAGCCGAACATATCCGCAGCGCCGATGGTCAGCATCGCCACGGTCTCGGCCGAGGCGCCTTGGGCGTAAGTCATGTGCGTCTTGCCGATTTTCTCGCCCACGGTCACCACAATGCGCTTCCAGCCGACCATGGTCCCGAGCCCCAGGGCGATGGCCACGGCGATCTTCACCCACAGCGGAATGAAGCGCGTGGAGTTGTCGATCTGTTGCTTGAACAGTTGCAGCTTGCCTTGGGTGTCGGCGTCGAAGTTGCCGATCTTGGCCTTGTCCATCAACCGAATGGTTTCGCTGGTCAGGTACATGTCGTTACGCACGTTGCCTACGGCTTCGGCGGGGACTTTAGCCAAAGAGCCGTAGCCTTTGACTTCATCGCCGATCTGGCCGGCGAGGGCGGCGAGGGCCGGGATCAGTTCGGGTGTGGCGTCCTTGGTCCGCACGTAGGTCGAGAGGATGGGGCGCGGGTCGCCCGGCAGCGCTTGCGGCGCGCTTTTCATCAGCGCGACCTGGGTCACTTCGGCCACCGCAGCAAACTGCAGCGATTGTTCGGCGGGCATGGCGCGGTTCAGCGCATACGCCATCGGCAGGGTGCCGACCAGGATCAGCATGATCAGGCCCATGCCTTTTTGCCCGTCGTTGGAGCCGTGGGCGAACGATACACCGGTGCAGGTGAGGATCAGCATGCCGCGAATCCACCATGGCGGCGGGGTGTCGCCTTTGGGCGCCTTGTACAGCGCGCGGTTTTTCACGAAGGCGCGCAGGGCCAGCAACAGCAGGGCGGCGAAAGCGAAACCGATCAGCGGCGAGAGCAGCAGGGCGTAACCGATCTTGATCGCCTGGCTCCAGTCCACGCCGCTGGTGCCATCACGTCCGTGCATCAGGGCATTGGCCACGCCGACGCCGATGATCGAACCGATCAGAGTATGGGAGGACGAGGCCGGCAGGCCCAGCCACCAGGTGCCGAGGTTCCACAGGATCGCCGCGATCAGCAGGGCGAAGATCATCGCGAAACCGGCCGAGGAACCCACCTGCAAAATCAGCTCGACCGGCAGCAGGGCAATGATGCCGAACGCCACTGCGCCGCTGGAGAGCAGCACCCCGAGGAAGTTGAAAAAGCCCGACCACACCACCGCGAACTGCGGCGGCAGCGAGTTGGTGTAGATCACCGTCGCCACGGCGTTGGCGGTGTCGTGGAAACCGTTGACGAATTCGAAACCCAGGGCGATCAGCAGCGCCACGCCCAGCAGCAGGAACGGCGTCCAGGTGGTGACCAGCGTGCCCAGTTCGTGCATGTCGCGCATCAGGCTGTAGGCGGTGAACAACAGGCCCATCGCGAGCACGGCAAAGAACATGATCACCGTCAGCAGGCCGGGTTTTTTGTCCAGCCTGGGTCGGGTATCAACGGATGACGTATGCGTTGAAGCTGTCAGGGAAGGGGTGGCCATGCAGTAACATCCAGTGTTGGAAAGGATGTCGCCCATGATCATTGCAGAATATTACAGAGATGCTGCGATAGATCAGTGTTTAGCGGATTGGATCGGCCGTTGGTCTACAAACGCACAGATTTTTTGAGCGCATGTGAGGGTCAGTAGTCGTTGCGTTTCCTGAAGGCCCAGCGCCCGGCAATCAAGGTAAAGGTCGCGACCAACGCCACCAGAATCCAGAAGCCTTCCGGGTCTTGGGAAAGCGGCACGCCGCCTACGTTCATGCCGAAAAAGCCGGCAATGATATTGATCGGCAACGCCAGCACCGTGACCACCGTCAGCGTAAACAGCGTGCGGTTGCTTTGTTCGTTGAGGTTGGCGGCGATTTCTTCCTGCAACAATTTGATGCGTTCGCCCAGGGCCGTCAGGTCGTTGATGATCAGCGCAAACTCCTCGGTGGATTTGCGCAGCTCCTTGACGTCTTCCTTTTGCAGCCACTGCGGCGGGCGGTTGAGCAGCCGCAGCAACGAGCCGGGCTCCAGCGCCAGCAGGCGTTGCAGGCGCACCAGCACCCGGCGCATGGCGCCCAGCTCGGCGCGGTTGGTGGACAGGTGCGAGGAGAGCAATTGGTCTTCGATGTGGTCGACGCTGATGCTGGTCTTGCGCACGATCTGCGTCAGCACCTCGCCCTGGTCGCGCAGCAGGTGGACCAGCAACTCCAGCGGCGAGCGGAAGTGCTCACCGGCCTTGACCGACGAACGCAACTTGTCCACCGAGTGCAGCGGTTGCAGGCGCGCGCTGATCAGCAAGTGACTGCGGGCGCAGACCCACAATGTGGAAATATCCGACGAGACCATGCTGCTGAAGTTGAACACCACGTCGTTGACCACCGCGAGCAAGGCAGAGTCGACGTGTTCGATACGGGTGGAGCGCGAGCCTTCGTGCAAGGCTTCGAAGAATTCTTCCGGCAATTGCAGATGCGCCAGCATCCAGCGCTCGCATCCGGCATGCGCCAGGTTCAGGTGCAGCCATAGAAACTCCTGCGGGTCTTGCGGTTGCTGCAAGGCCTGGAGAGCGGTGGCTGAATCAATCTGCTCACCCTTTTCGCCTGGGCGGAAACGGAAACCGTAAAGCAAGCCAAACAGATCGGAGTCCTGGTGGCTGTGGTCGATGCTGTGGTTCATGGAGTCTCGCAGAGAAAGGACCTGTAGGACGTTTCACAGGTTCGCGTGAGCGAATCATTGCAAGGATGCTTGACAGTTTTGTGACAGTTTTCGACTTATTTCGCCTTGATGACATTTTATTGACCGGCTATCGAAATGAGCTCAAGAAGTGTCTAGATCGGCCGATTCAGGGCGCAAGAACCGCTGCGGATGACGGCGCCTTCGACGACAGGGATGTCATGACGTATTTGCACCTTTTCCTTGTTTCGAGGCTTTTCCCGATGACTTTTTTGCGAACATCCCTGCGGGCACAGATTTTGTCGCTGCTCGGCGGCAGCCTGCTGGCGATGCTGTTGATAGCCCTGGCCTGTTTCAACTTCCTTTCCAACGGGGTGCAGAGTTACCGCAGTTTGCTCGACGGGCCGTTGCTCACTTCACAGTTGATCGATGAGGCCAACCTGCAATTCAAGGTGCAGGTGCAAGAATGGAAAAACGTGTTGTTGCGCGGCAAGCAGCCGCAGGACCTGGAGAAATATTGGAGCCAGTTCCAGGATCGGCAGCGCGATGTACAAGGCATTCTCTCGCGGCTGGTCACCCAGACCGCCAGTGACCCGGCGCTGAGCCAGCGTATCCAGAACCTGCGTCAGGAACACCAGCAGCTCGGCGTTGCCTACCAGAAGGGCCGCGATGCCTACTTGGCCGCCGGCGCCGACCCGAGCGCCGGAGACACCGCGGTCAAGGGCGTGGACCGCGCCGCCAGTGAACAGATGAGCGCGCTGGTCAGCGACCTGCGTGCCCAAAGCACCCAGCAATCCCAGGTCATCAGCGCCCATGCCGAGCGCACGGTGATGGTGGGGCTGGCGATCATGTTGCTGTCCGGCGTATTGATCGGCCTGTTCAGCCTGTGGTTGATCAACCGCAACCTGATCCTGCCGATCCGTGGCTTGATCGACTATGTGAGCCAGCTGAGTCACGGCCGTTTTGCCGAGCGTGTCGCCAGTCGTCGCCAGGACGAACTGGGGCATCTGGCGGAGGCCGCGAACACCTTGCGCGACTTCTTGGCCGAAACCTTCAGCCGCCTGCAGCGCAGTGCCACCGATCTGGTCCACGCCAGCGGTGAGTTGAATTCGATCGCCGGGCAAATGGCGACTGGTACCCACGAACAATTCAACCGTACCGACCAGGTGGCCACGGCCATGACCGAAATGTCGGCCACCGCCCAGGAAGTGGCGCACCACGCCGCCAGTGCGTCCCGCGCGGCCGATGACGCAGACCAATCGGCCCGCGAGGGCGGCGAAGTGATGAAAGTCACCATTGCCACCATCGGCCAGATGCGTACTGAAATCCTCAACACCGGCACCATCATCCGCCGCCTGGAAACCGACAGCGTGCGGATCGGCAAGGTGCTCGAAGTGATTCGCGGGATCGCCGAGCAGACCAACCTGCTGGCGCTCAACGCCGCGATCGAGGCGGCACGGGCGGGCGAGGCGGGGCGCGGGTTTGCGGTGGTGGCCGATGAAGTGCGCAGCCTGGCGCAACGCACGGCGGCGTCGATCATCGAGATCAATCAGATTATCCAGGCGGTGCAAACCGGCGCGGTCGACGCGGCCGAGGCGATTGTCACTGGCCAGTCGTGCAGCGATGACAGCGTGGAAAAAGTCACTCAGGCCGGCGCGATGCTGGCTCACATCACCCAGGCCGTCGAAGCGATTCGCGACATGAACCGCCAGATCGCCACGGCGGCCGAGGAGCAGACGTCGGTGGCCGAGGATATTTCGCGCAATATCACCCAGATCACCACCGTGGCCACCGCCAACCTCGACAACGTGAAGCGCACCGAAGCGGCGAGCCAGAATCTGCGTGGTTTGTCCGGCGAATTGAACGAGGTGACGGCGCGACTGAGCGCTTGATCAAGCGCCCATAAAAAACCGCGCCACCCGAAGGTGGCGCGGTTTTTTCAGGGTTTGACTCAGGTGTCTTGCTTGTCTTCGAGCACGGTGCCGGTCTTGGCGTCGAGTTTCACTTCAAAGCGCTTGCCGGCGGTGTCGGTCAGTTCAACTTCGTAGACCAGGACGCCGCTGTTGTTGTGGTCCAGCTCGGTGTCGGTAATCTGGGCGCCGGCGTGTTTGGCCACGGCGGCGGCGTTGAGCTTGTCGAAAGGCATCACGGCACCGGATTTGAGCAGACCTTCGATATGATCCGGGCGGACATCGGCCTGGGCCAGGCCGGCGGCCAGGGTCAGGGCGGTCGCGGCAAACAGAGCAGTCAAGGTTTTCATGGTGTGTATCCTTTTTCGGTGAGCTGTTTAAGTGGCGCCAGATTAACCGGCGCAACTTAATTCATCCTTAATGGCACACTGACTCGCTCAGTATTTGTGGTCGTTCAGCAGGTCCTGCACGCTGGACGACGGCCAGCGCTTGTAGAACTTCAGCAGTTCGGCGGCGCGGTTGGTGAAGATACCGTCGACGCCGGCGTTCATCACTTTCTCGAAGTCCACAGGTTCATCCACGGTGTAGACGTGTACCAGCAGGCCCTTGTCGTGGGTCAGCTTGTTCATTCCAGGCTTCACCAGGTCGGTGTAGCTCTGGTCGCCAAGGGCGGTCAGCTCCGCCGACGGGCCCGTGCCGATGGCGCCGAGGCTCTTGGCTTCGTCGACCCACTTTTCGAACTCGGCGGCGTCCTTGGGCTCTTGCTTGGCGTAGTAAGCGGCCTTGGTCGCTTCGCCGGATTCGGCGAAGGTTTGCTTGGATTTCGGCTCGATGCTGCCTTCACCCACCCACAGCAGCAGGATTTTCGGGGTGTTGGGCATTTCTTTCTGCAGCTCTTTCAGGCTGGCCGTCTCGAAGGTCTGCAGCACCACGCGCCCTTTGCCCTGGCCGACCCCGGTGTTGCTCTTGCCCAGCTTGGAGCCGGCGGAGCTCAACCAGCCTTTGTCCAGCAGCTTGTTTTTCAGGTCGGCTTCGATGCCCGGGAATTGCTTGGGTTCTTTGGTTTCGATGTACAGGCCCGGTTTGTGCTGCGGGTTGCCTTCGGCGATCTTGATGATGTCGTCCAGGCTGAGGATTTTCAGGCCGACGAAGCCCGGGCGGGCGCGGTCCGGGTAGGCGGCGTTGAACCAACTGCCGGCGTCGAGGGTTTGCAGTTCTTTCCAGGTGAACTCGTTGGCCGGGGCGTCTTTGCGCTCGGGGAACTTGGTGGCCACGTCGGTGGTGCGTTGCAGGTTGTTGTCGTGCAGGGCGAACAGCACGCCGTCCTTGCTGCGCTGCAGGTCCAACTCCAGGTAGTCGGCGCCCAGGTCGCGCGCGACCTTGTAGGCTGCGGCAGTGGACTCGGGGGCGTCGTAGGACGCACCGCGGTGGGCGATCACCGCAGGGTAGGGAATGCCTTCGTTAGTTGCCAATTCAGCCGGGCTGATCGGGTCGGCAGCCTGCGCCTGGCCAAGGCCAAGCATCAGGGCGAGCAGCAAGGCACTCTTGGTGAACGTGACAGGCATATGTGGAGTCCTTTCGTGGAGGGAGCTTTGAGAAGGCTTCCTTTTTAACAATTGATAACGAAAGGCGCTATCACCAAACCGACATTAACGTGTGTGCGCGCCAATTTTCTGGGTTTTTTTTGCGTGGCTTTGCAGTACTCTTGCCGCGAACCGCCCCGTAAGAGGGCAGTACTTTCCGCCACGCGTGTAAACCATCTTTCCAGTCCCTGTGGGACTTTTCAGTGAGGTTTACCATGCGAATCACCTCCGAGCTTATCTGCCAGGCCGCCGACCAGCTTCACGGTTTTGTCGGCCTCAACCGCAAGACCGGCCAGTACATCGTGCGTTTCAGCGAGGACTCCTTCGGTATGGATGTCGCCGATGACGGCATCATCCCCACTGCCGAATTTGTCTGGCTGCCGGCCCCCGAGCACGTCATGACGTTGTCCCGTGAGCGTCTGCAGCTGCTGCTCGATCAGAACATCGACGACCGCATCAACATCACGGAGCCGCTGCGCGTGTACATGCGGCGTGTGGAGATCCCGCAGATCAGTGCGTTGCGCAGTCTCGTCAGCTAGCCTGAGCGGCGTTTTGGCATCGATGAAGATCAACGGCGGGAGGGCTTCTGGCTGCCGTTCAGTTCTGGAATGTGTAGGCCCGCTCCACCTTGCATACGCGGGTGTGAAACGCCGAGTACCAAGTGGAACGCCCCTGCTCGCGCACCGCCCGATGCTCGGCCTGTTGTTTCCAGGCGAGGATGTCGGCTTCGCTGCGCCAGTACGATACGGTGATCCCCAGGCCATCCTCCCGCGCCGACTCAACCCCGAGAAAGCCCGGCTGCTCGCGCGCCAGTTCCAGCATGCGCGTGGCAGCCTCAGCGTAACCGTGGTCACCGGCGGTGCGCAGTGAGCTGAAGATCACTGCGTAGTAAGGCGGAGCGGGGGTGTGGGCAATCATACCGAGGTCTCCTGGCAGGCTTTGAGCAGAGCGATCACCAGCGGCGGCGTGACGCCCCTGAGGGCGGCGCGTTCGGGTTGGAACAGCGTGGCGACAAAGAACGGATGGTCCAGCAACTCCACCGCGCGCAGGTCGCCGGCCGAGTCGTGGCCGCAGGGGATCAGAGCACCGTCCAGCAGCGCGCTGGCGAAGTCGGGGTTGATGCCGTAGCGGCAGCGATAACCTTCGTGGATATCGCGTGTGCCGTAGGCGTCGGCGATGCGCGTGTAGGCGGCCAGGCGCACGGTGTCGGTGGCTTCCACCAGAGAACAGCTCAGTGGCGCGATCACCGCACGTGGGGCGTTGGGGGCCAGTTCGCCATGTTCGGCATCGGCCCAGCCCAACACATTGCGGGCATATTCCAACACCGCGTGTTGAAAACCGCCGCAGGTGCCGAGGAAAGGGCGCCGCTGCTCGCGGGCAAAACGGATCGCACGCAGTGCGCCGTCGATGTCGCGGTACGGGCTGGCGGGCACGCACCAAAAGCCATCGAAACCCTGCAGCGCGGAGGTGGTGTTGAGGGTGTCGGTCTCCAGCCATTGCGTGCGAACCGTCAGGCCCAAGGCGTCGGCGGCCTGTTGCAGCGCCACGGGAATGGCCTGGTGTGCAATGACATCGGGGTTGTAATCGCCGATCAGGGCGAGGTGCAGCGTGCTGGCGTTCATCTTAGGCATCCCCTGGCTTGTTGTGTCCTGGCGCGCACTATAGATTGGCGTTCACGCAATCAATATTGGCGTTTACCCACATGCTCAATGCACTCACGCACTATCGAATCGATTACCCCGACCTGTCGCTGATCCTCGCCCTGGTGCGCGGTGGCACCCTGGCGCGGGCCGCCGCGTTGTTGCGGGTGGATGTGTCGACGGTGTTCCGCGCCGTGCGGCGCCTGGAGGCCGCGCTGGGCCAGACGTTGTTTGAAAAAAGCCGCTCCGGTTACCTGCCCACCGGCCTGGCCAGTCATCTGGCGCAACAGGCCGAACGCGCCGAACAAGCCCTGGAAGCGGCGCGGGTCGGCGTCGAGCAAGGCGGTGAAGTGATCAGCGGCACCGTGCGCCTGACCTGCACCGACTCGGTACTGCAAGGCTTATTGTTGCCGGCGCTGGCGCAGTTCATGCCGGATTACCCGGCGCTGACCCTGGAGCTGAGCACCTCCAATGACTTCGCCAACCTCAGCCGCCGCGATGCCGACATCGCCTTGCGCCTGACCCGGACACCGCCGCAGCATCTGGTCGGACGTTGCCTCGGCACCGTGAGGTATCAGGTGTGCGCGAGCACAGATTTTGCGCGGCAGCACGCAGGACGCGAGCTGGCGGAGCTGGCCTGGGTCGCACCGGATGATTTCCTGCCCGATCATCCCACCGTCGTCTGGCGCCGCGCGCAGCTGCCGGGTGTGCGTCCCGGCTATCGCTGCAACAGCATGTTGTCGGTCACCGAACTGGTGCGGGCAGGGTTGGGCGTGGCGGCGCTGCCGGATTTCCTGCTGGATGAACACCTGCAACCGCTGGGCCCCGCGTTGGCGGGGCATGACACGGCGCTATGGCTGCTGACGCGCCCCGATTGCCGGGCATTGCGCTCGGTGGTGACGCTGTTTGATCAACTGGGGCGGCATGTCCGACTGAGCCCCTGAGACCGGCGGGCATGGGGTGCTTAAGGTTTTCGCACAAACTGCGCATGCATTTCACACGTCAGGGTCTCGATACGCTCGGTCAGTTGCTTGGTCATTTCCGTCAGCCGAGTGTTCTGCTCCAGCAGTTCCAGCAGCTGTTTGCTGGTGTTCTGCGCCTCGGCCTGGCGCTCGGCATTGGCGACGGCCAGCGCTTCACGGTGCTGCGCGTCGGCGTCGGACTGGGCTTTGTCGCGCGCGGCCTGGCGTGTCTGGGCCAGCAGAATCAGCGGCGCCGCGTAGGCCGCTTGCAGGCTGAAGGCCAGGTTGAGCAGGATGAACGGGTAGACGTCGAAGTGCGTGATGCCGCTGACGTTGAGCGCAATCCACACGGCCACGATCAAGGTTTGCGCACCGAGGAACATCGGCGTGCCGAAGAAGCGTGCGAAAGCCTCGGCCTTGAGGGCGAAGGTGTCGTTGCCAAAGGTCGGCGCCAGGTGCGCGTGGCGTCGATGGAAACGTAGATGATCGACGGGGACGGCTTTGGGGTTGTCGGGGGTTGGGCTCATGGCAAACTCGGGTCATCAATGTTTAAGACAGGCGGCCACTATAGCCTTGGCGACCTGTCTTACGCATGAATAACCCGAGGACCACCTGGGGTGCCTACGAGATGCCGTATGACCGCCTCAGGCGGAATGGGCGACCGCGTAGTTACTCGCATTGACCCGGTTGCGCCCGGTGTCCTTGGCGGCGTACAGCGCGCGATCCGCCGCGTTCAGCCAGGTGGCGGCATCGGTGAAGATCCGTTGGAAATCGGCGAGGCCGATGCTCAGGCTCACGCGCAACTCGGGGATCTGCGGGTTGCGATAATTACTGAAGTTTTCGCGGATACGCTCCATCACCCGTGCGGCTTCTTCCAAGGGCATTTGCGGAAGAATCACACAGAACTCATCGCCCCCGTAGCGTCCGGCCAGATCGTTTTCGCGCAGGTTGCGCCGTATCTCCAGGCTCAGTTGGCGCAGTACGGCATCGCCGACGATATGGCCGTGAGTGTCATTGATTTGTTTGAAGTGATCGATATCGATCAGCGCGATGGTGGCGTGGCTTTGCTGTTGCCGGCACTTGTGGAACTTGAGGTGCAGCAGATCTTTCCAGGAACCGTGGTTGAGCAGGCCGGTGAGGCTGTCGGTGCGGCTCAGGGCGCTGAGGGCGCGTTTGTGTTCCGACAGTTTGATCGCCAACTCGTAGCAGACCATGCCGATGGCCATGGGGTACAACGTCAACATCGGCAGGCAGGTGTAGACCTGCAGCAGGCTGACGTCGGGGTTGAACCGCACGCCGAACAGCGCCCATGCCACCCCGATCCCCACCCCTTGCGCGAGCAAACCGCGCAGGAACAGGCGCTTGCCGCCGGCGGCGAAGTTGTTCATGGTCATCATCGAGAGGATGGTCACGGCCGTCAGCGGCGTGAACTGGGCAGCGGCGGCCCAGAAACCACCGCACAACGAGTCATACAAAATGTTGCGCTGTTCGGCGTGGTAGGGGAAGGGTGAGCGGATTGACAGTTGGTACGCCACATGTGCCCACGCCAACCCATTGAACAGCAGGAACGCCCACACCCAGCCCGGCATCGCGAGCGGGTACAAGCCGCCGATGACACTGATGCAGCCGATACCCAGGCCGATGATCCTTGGCTTGTAAATACGCCTGGCAAATGAAAGCCCTTTGCCTCGTCTGTTTTCCATAGATTCCCAGGTCAGCTCTTTTTCACAGATTCAGCCGCGCGCGTGTGCAGGGATAACCGTTGATCGGATAATGTGTGTGAATATTGTCGATTATTCATGTAGGAATAATCAGTGTCCTTCCAGGCCATTCGCGCAAAACAGAGGGCAAATAGGCCAAAAACGACCAGGTATGTCGCGTCTGCAACGGTCGTTTACTGCGGGCGGCGAGTGTCGGCGTCGTAGCAGGACAGAAACATATCGATTGCCGACTCGATCACGCGGGCTTGGTCGGCGGCGTCGAGGGTGGGTTGGCCGAGGGTGATCTGCGGCCAGAAGGCGAATGCCTTGAGCAGGCTTTGAATCTGGTGCGCGGCGAAGGCCGGGTCGGCACACGTGAGCCGGCCGTCTTCCTGGGCGGCGCGCACCCATTGAGTGAAACCTTCTTCGCGCATGCTCAAGCGGTTGACCATGTCCTGGGCGCGTTCCGGCGAGTGAATGGTGGCGGCGATGGCGACCCGGGCCAGGTCGAGGAAGTTAACGTCCGACATCATCTTCATCTTCGCTTCCAGCAACCCGCGCAGTTGTTCACGCAACGGGCGGTCGCTGGCGTAGCTCACGTCGAGTTGCGCGACGCTGCTGGCCCAGAGTTGGTTGAGAATTTCGGCGAACAACTCTTCTTTGCTGGGGAAGTGGTTGTACACCGTGCGCTTGGAAACGCCGGCGGTGGCGGCGATCCTGTCCATGCTGGTGACCTCGAACCCATTGACCCGAAACTCTGCGATGGCGGCGGCCAGGATGGCTTCGCGTTTGCGTTGGGTGAGGCGTTGAGGCGCAGTCATGAACAGTGATCGACTCTAAAAGGAAAATTACACTCGGTAGTTTACTTGCTCCGGGTTTTGTTGCAATCTTGAAACTACACTGTGCAGTGTAATTCCATGAGCGGTCCGTAGGAGTCACCTTGTAATGGCCACGATTTCAACCCGTCTCGATCCCTCGCCTGTGGTACGCAAAGCTGCCGAACAGGAGCAAGGCACCTTCAGTAACCATGCTGCCGTACAGCGCGCCGGCTTCGGCAGAACCTTGCGCATTTTCTGGAAGATGCTGTTTCACAAGCCGCGCAGCACGCGGCCGGTGGGGGATATTCCGGTACATTCGCTGACCCGCGAACAGCTGTCGGCCGCCCCCGACCACAGTGTGTTCCGCCTGGGGCATTCCACCGTGCTGCTGAAAATGCGCGGCAAATTCTGGCTGACCGACCCGGTATTCGCCGAGCGCGCTTCGCCGTTCAGTTGGGCCGGCCCCAAGCGATTCCATGCCCCGCCGATCAGTCTCGAAGACCTGCCGCCGTTGGAAGCGGTGATTCTTTCCCACAACCATTACGACCATCTCGACCGCAAGGCCGTCATCCAACTGGCCGACAAGACCCGCTACTTCCTTGCGCCGCTGGGCGTCGGCGACATCCTGGTGAAGTGGGGTGTGGACGCCGGCCAAGTGCGGCAGTTGGATTGGTGGCAGGGCAGCGAAGTCGATGGCATTCATTTTGTCGCCACTCCCGCGCAGCATTTTTCCGGGCGTGGTTTGTTTGATAGCAACCAGACGCTGTGGTGTTCCTGGGTGATGATCGATGGCGCGCGTCGCGTATTTTTCAGCGGCGACACCGGTTATTTCGACGGTTTCAAACGCATCGGCGAACAGTACGGGCCGTTTGATCTGACGCTGATGGAAACCGGTGCTTACAACGTCGACTGGCCCCATGTACACATGCAACCGGAGCAAACCCTGCAGGCGCACATCGACCTCAAAGGTCGCTGGCTGCTGCCGATTCACAATGGCACCTTCGACCTGGCCTTCCATGCCTGGCACGAGCCTTTCGACCGTATCATGGCGTTGGCGTGGGAGCGTAACGTGTCGATTACCACACCGGCCATGGGGCAGGCGTTCAGTTTGAGCCAGCCCGCGCGAGGTGTCGCGTGGTGGTTGGAGGTGGAGGTTCAGAGCGGTAAGGAAGCGCTTGTGAACTGACGGTTGGGAAAAACGGAAAAAAAGGAATTTTCAAGGTGTTGCAGGCCTACGACAAACGCCAGATGAGAGTGCGATGATCTCGGGAAGGTCAATTTCCGGGAGTCGGCTCTGATGGACAATAAATGTGGGAAGTCTTTGCTATCGCCTATGTCTTGTCGGCGGGAAGCGTTTTTACCCCCCTCTGCGGAACCGGTTTGTTTGGCGCAGGCGCCCTCCAACGCTCACGTCGAAACGGGGAGCACGACGGCACTGGGCATCGGCTACGTCCCCGATGCACATCTTGGTGCAGGCGTTGTAATCCCTGGCTATAACGTGCCGGCCCTGCCTCTGAAACCTGTGCGCGACCCCGCGCTGTCATTGATCGCCTTGAGTGGTGTCGAGCCCACTGAATCGGGCAAGGTGGAAGCTGCCTTGGTGCAACACTCCAGCAATTGCGCCGTCCCCTACACGTTGGCGGGCACTCGCGTGGGGTTCGCCGACCGCCTTGTGCGTGGCAATGATCAGGAGCCGATTGAACACAGCACATCCTTCCTGGAAGCGTTGGGCTTCCTGCGTCAGGCCGGTGCCCAACTGGTGGCGGTGCCGGCAGAGCGGGCTGATGACGGCCTGCGCTTCACCCTGCATTCGCGCAATGAAATCGATGAGCGTGTGAGTGAGTATCGGCTGGATGCGCTGGTGTCCGAGAGCCATAGCGCTGCATTCCATGCCGCGTGCTGGAGTGGCTACCCGAGCCTTGGTGAGCCGCTGGGGGACGGGGCGACGCTGTGGTTCTATGGCGCACAGTGGTCGAAAGACTCGCTGAAGGTGCTGGTGCAGGGCTATCGCAACGCCCGTGGCCTGACTAATGGGTAGGCAAAGCTACCAACTGCGCTGAACAATCCCACGGTTTGAACAACCTGCGTCGCGCAGCCTGGAAGGAGGGGGGTTTTTAGACTGGTGTACGGATCAATGTGGGTCCTTCATCACTTCTTACGCCTTCCGGGAGGTGCTTCATGTTGGGTATTGGTTATGGCATGGGTGTGTTTGTTCACCAGGTGCAGCGAGTGCTGCCTGCGCAGTCTTCATCGGGGGCTTCAGCGCCGGTTCCCCCGGGAACGGAATACGCCAGTGTGCGTGAGCTCGGCGAGCAAATGGCCCGACCGGGTGGGCTCACTTCGGCGAATCTGGTCAGTTACCTGCAGGAGCGCATTCATAAGCTGGACCCCAAATTGAGTTCGATCATTGAACTGAACCCCGAGGCCTTGCAGATCGCCCGCGAGCTTGATCTGGAGCGCGCCAATGGCAAGGTGCGTGGCCCGCTGCATGGCATTCCCGTGTTGCTCAAGGACACTATCGAGACGGGAGATACCCAGCAAACCAGCGCTGGCGCCTTTGGCTTGGTGGGCAGTGCGGCGCCCAAGGATGCCTTCATCGTCGAGCGCTTGCGCGAGCAGGGGGCCGTGATCCTGGGTAAAACCAACTTGACTGAACTGGCGGGCTTTCGCGGTGGCCCCGATGGTTCGAGTGGGCGGGGCGGGCAGACGCGTAACCCGCATCAAGCGGGCGCAGAGGTGGGTGGTTCGAGTTCGGGGTCGGCCGCCGCGGTCGCCGCAGGCTTCGCCCCCTTGGCGGTGGGCACCGAGACCAATGGTTCGATCATCGTGCCGGCGGCGTTCAACGGGGTGGTCGGTTTCAAGCCCGGCGTGGGTTTGTTGAGCCGTAGCGGCATCATTCCAGCCAGCCATCGGCAGGACACGCCGGGCCCGATGACGCGTTCGGTGTTTGATGCTGCGTTGATGCTTAACGCGATGTCGGGCAGGGACCCTCATGATGCCGCCAGTGTGGATGCGCCCCAAGGGATTGATTACACCGCGTTGCTCAAGCCCGGTGCGTTGCAGGACAAACGTATCGGCTATCCCGTGACCTTTTCCGCGAATGGCGAAAGCTTACCGGTGGACAACAGTCCGCAATTTCGCAAGACGCTTGAAGTGCTTCGCGCGCAAGGCGCGGTTCTGGTGCCGGTCGATATGCGCTTGGCCGACGCATCACGCTATGGCGAACTCTTGTACGCCGATGTGAAGGATGAGTTGAACGACTACCTGGCCAAGCGCGAGGGGTTGCCGGTCAAGTCGGTGTCCGAGTTGATCGCGTTCAATGAAAAGCGCGATGGCACCGACACCGATCACCAACCGACACTCAAGGAGATCAACGCGTCCACCCTCACAGCCGATGAGCGCCAGCCGTTATGGGACGCAATGATCGAGGATTTTCGTGGCACGGTGGATGAACTGATCACGCAGGAAAACCTCGACGCCATGGTGTCGGACTTTGATACGAACAGCTACTTCGCGGTTGCGGTGGCCGGCTACCCAGGGATCAGCGTGCCATCCGGGAAGAATGAGGACGGCGTGCCGACCAGTGCGTACTTCTTTGGTGCCCGTGGGTCTGAACCCACACTGCTTGCTGTGGGCCATGGCTATGAGCAGGCGGCACAGAAGGTCGCCAAGCCCAGCCTCTAAGCCGTCAGGCAATGTTCACACCCTGGCGTGGCCAACGTTGGGGTTCGCACTCAGCGCCTTACTGCGCCTGCGGGGTTGGTGAATCAATTGACGTCGCTGTTGAACCCATCAATCGAGACAGGATGTTTTGTGCAGCGGGTTCCGTTGCGGCGGCTCCCAACTTGCGCGCACGCATCCCCCAGCCAGGCGCAAACCCTGGGAAAAACGCCAACCCCTCGGCTTCCAGGCGAAACGCCAGGGTCAGGCGCACGTCGTCCTCCACGGTGCCCTGGGTTTCAAACCGTTGAATCGCATCCACCGTCACACCGGCCTGGCGCGACAGCTCTTCGCGGCTCCAGCCGAGCATGACGCGGGCCTGCACGCTGTGCTTGGCGGTGAATTGATGCAGGACGATCTGCTGTTCTACGAAAGAGCTCATTGCCAGAGAGGACATGGGGTGTCTCCAGGGTTCGACGGGGAGGACAAACTATACTGTGTTTTTGTACAGTTGTTTTGACCGCTCATCAACTGGAATGTTCTCCGGCGCCGACACCGTTCTATTTTGAGGCTTGCACGAGGGTATTCGTGTGCGAGGTCGGGCACGGTCTCGGCTAACCCGCCTCAGCCGCCGGCACTTCGCGAATAATCAAATGATCCAGATTCTCGATATCGGCGCTGAACACCCCAAACGTCTGCTCGGGGTTTTTCTTGCTGGGCACCTGTCTAAGTGCCGGCGTCACCCCGTAAAAGAAGCAATATAACGGCCGTGCGCTGCTGGCCGCGGCCTTGATCTGCTCGAGGAACGCTGTGCGCTTGCGGTAATTCTCGATGAGTTTCTTGCTCAGGTAGACGTTGACCGAGTAGGGCTTCTTGTCGAGCCAAACCTTCTTTTCGAAGTCGATGCGAAAGCTGCTGGTGTAGTCCTTGATCGCTTTGATCCGGCCCCAGTAGATCAGGCCCTGATTGTCCTGCAGGTACTCGATCTTCTTGAAAAACGTCCAGTACGTCGCGGTATGGTCGCCGATCTTCAAGGGCATCGCCTTGAGCTTGTCCTTGTCGTCGAGGTTCGACACATAACATTCCACCGGGTGTGCGAACACGCTGGTTTTATCCGGGGTGGTGTCGTTGGCGCCGACAGACGCGCTGGTGCGGGTTGAAGGGGGCTTCGCCGGGGCTTGTGGGACTTGCCCGTCAGTGCCGGCCTGCGGGGTTTTACGCGGGTAGGTGCGCCGGGTCAGGACGAATTCCGATGGGAAGTGTTCCTCGCGCTCGTCCTCACTTTCGCCCGTGGCAGGCTTGTGGCTGCTGGCGTAACGGCAACCCTCGATGTGCCGGGTGCCTGGGGTGTTCTTGAAATGCGGGGTGCGTCGGTAGTTGACGTTTTTTGCGTTGAACGTGCTCAACACATTGCCTGCGTCAAAGGCCGCGCGGCATGTGTCGTTGGGGCAGAGGAAACGGTCCGTGTCGGAGTCGTAGGCGTCGGTTTCGTCGAAATTCAACTCTCGCACGTCGTAGATCGACAGCTTGTCGTCGAGACTCAGGCTGTAGGCCGTGTCGAATTTCATGGGCTCGGGTCCGTGAGAGGTTTGGCTATTGATAGCCGGATATTACGCAGATGTCGCTAGGAAACCGCAACCTCGCGTATCCCAGCGAGGCAGTGATGGCATCCCCCACCGCCCCTATCAGCGCTGCAACCTGGCCTGCTGCTGCTTCCCATGAAAATGCCGAAAATGCGCGTCCTGCGCCGCCGCCAACAACTCCCGATCCCCACGCGTATCGCCCCAGGCCCTGAGCCGATACTCCCCCAGGTCGCCATACACCGCTTCAAGCCGCAGCACCTTGTTCTCGCACCGGCAGTTGTTCCCGGTGAGCTTGCCGGTCAACACGCCGTCGACCACCTCAAGCTCGGTCCCGATCAACTTGATCCCAAGCCGATCGGCAAACGGCTGCAACACCAACGCCGGCGACGCCGAACACAACGTCACCACCGCCCCCGAGCCCAGCTCCTGCTCCACCGACAACACCCCCGCCGGCCGCATCAACCGCGCCCAACTGCGCTGGCAGTACTCCTCGGCCTTCTGCTGCACCCACGCCTTCTCCACCCCGGTCATAAAGGTGCGGATCAACTGCGCCTTCAACTCGTCCCGGCTGATCTGCCGCACCAGAAACCGCAGCCCAGGCACCGCCAGCTTGACCATCCGGCCATAGAACTCGCCGGCGCCAAAGGCAAACTTGAGGAAGGGCACGAAACTGTCGTGATGGGTCAGGGTGCCGTCGAAGTCAAAGACGGAAAGTACTTTGGCATCCACGGGGCCGGCTTCGAGCATATCTGGGTTCACGGGGTGGCCTCGGTCCTGGCTAGTATTGATTGAGAATGCATCAGCTGTGACCGCAAGAGTTTACTCCTGTATCAATCGGCCGATTGTCGAGTAGAGCCCGGCGGTGAATTCATCCCGGTCATTCGAGCGGTGACAGCGCTGATAGCAATTGGCGGACAAGGCTACAGCATTGGTGATGCGATCCGAACCCTTCGTGATGGACTGCAAAAAATGGCAAAACAAACACTTCAAGTGGTATGACCGAACCTTAGCCCGCCTGATGGTCTTTAGCGTCTTCTGTTTCGAAATGCCTCGAAATGAGGAAGACACCCATCCTGATACAGCCTCCCCGCAGGGCCTTAGTTGGCGTCCTTCAAGCGATGAGCTCCTGAGCGGTCATCATCAGCTCAGTACCGACCCGATTTTTTAACGTATCGATGAATCGAGTAACTTTTGCATCGATGAACTGACGTGATGTGTAGACGGCGTAAACATTACGCTCGTAGGTATGGTACTCGGGCAAAACACGCACGAGCCTGCCTGAACGCAAGTCCTCAATGGCTGAAAAACCGGCCAGCAAACCTATGCCTGCTCCCTCTCGAATGGCGACTGCCATTGCGTCCATATCATTGACGCTGAAACTCGGGCCCTTGGGGGTAAATAGCGCATCCCCGGTCTTGCTCTTTAATTGCCATTCATCCCGCACATAATCGACGGTGCCCAACAGCAAACACTGATGATCGCTGAGATCTTCTGGCGTTACAGGGGCAGCGTGTTGCTCCAGATATGCTGGAGACGCCACCAGCACACAATGGCTGATGCCGATCTTTTGGCTGACATACGCTGAATCTGGCAGCGTTCGGGCAATCAGAATCGAGACGTCCAGTTGGTCTTCCAGGAGGTTAGGCATTCGCTGAGAAAGCATTAAGTCCACGGTGACATCGGGGAATTCCCGGCGGTAATCCAGCACGGCCGAAGTAACCAACTGCCGTGCTAGCCCCGGCACACAATGCACACGCAACGTCCCCCTGGGTTTCAACGCGGCGTTGCTCGCTTCGGCTTCTGCATTTTCAAGGTCTGCCAGAATTTTGGTACAGCGCTCATAAAAGCGCCGGCCAGCGTCTGTCACCGAAAGGCGGCGGGTCGAGCGCTGTAACAGGCGGGCGTCGAGCACGTTTTCAAGCGCGGAAACCGCACGCGAGACATTGCCGACCGTAGAGTCCAGATGATTAGCCACCGCAGTAAAACTGCCCATCTCAACAACTTTGACGTACACGGACATGTTCGTAAGCTTATCCATCCAACTCTACCTGTCGATCTGATTGCAAACGTTCTTCACTGCAGAAGTCCCCACCCCAAAAAACAATCAAGCCTGGAGCGACGAGCCAGGTTGTCATTGCCGCATGACGTGGGCGGTATTTGCAGATGCTACACACTCCTGGCGGTGCTCGATATTACCTCCAGGCACAACAATGATTCCCTTCTGGTCGGCTAAATCAAACGGTTCGTACTCCATAGACTTGGTTGCACAGGGCGCCTGAACACGGCAACCCAGGCGCTGAGTCTTGTACGAACTTGTTGATAAACCAACCGAAGGGCAACCTCATGAACACGTCTTACGACCCGCTTTATCTCTTTATCGGTGGTGAATGGATCAGTGCCGAAGGACGCGCGACCGCCGCTGTCGTCAACCCCGCAACCGCACGTGAGATCGGGCGTGTTCCACTCGCCACCGCAGGCGACCTCAATCACGCGCTCGAAGTGACTCAACAGAGCTTTGAACAATGGCGCCAGACCGTACCCGACAAGCGCGCAAAAATTCTCAAACGCGCTGCCGATCTCATCCTGGAACGGGCCCCACACATCGCCGAGCAAATGACGCTGGAAGAAGGCAAACCGCTTGCGGAAAGCCTGGATGAGGTCACGCGTGCGGCTGAGTACTTCGAGTGGTTTGCCGAAAGCGCGCGCCGTATCGATGGGCGTGTAGTTCCGGCCAATCGTCCCGGTGTGCTGCAAATGGTAAAACGCCAAGCCATCGGCCCTGTCGCTGCGTTCACGCCCTGGAATTTCCCGGCCATTACACCCGCCCGCAAGCTCTCGGCAGCCTTGGCCGCAGGTTGCAGTGTCATCCTCAAGCCAGGGGAAGAAAGCCCCTCCACCGCGCTGGCCCTGGCGCGTGCTCTCGACGATGCAGGATTGCCTAAAGGCGTGTTGCAAGTGGTCTTTGGTGTGCCGGACCAAGTTTCCAGCCACCTGATCGCTTCTCCCATCATTCGCAAGGTGACCTTTACCGGTTCGGTCCCCATCGGTCGGCTGCTATCCGCTCGTGCTGCCGAGGGCGTCAAGCCCATCACCCTTGAACTGGGAGGACACGGGCCGGTGCTGGTATTCGATGACGCAGAAATCGAAAAAGCAGCCGTCGAAGGCGTTGCCAATCGGTTCCGCGGGACTGGCCAAGTCTGCATCTCGTCAACGCGCTTTCTGATTCAGCGTGGCGTCTATGAAGCGTTTGTTGAGCACTTTGTGACGGCCACCCTCGCGTTGAACATTGGCGATGGCCTGACGCCCGGCACCCAGGTTGGGCCGCTCGCCAATCCACGGCAGTTGGCCAAGATGGAAGAGCTGGTGGCAGATGCCGTTGCCAAAGGCGCACGCGTGTTGGCCGGTGGTAAACGCCTGGAATGCAGCGGCTACTTTTTTGAGCCCACCGTGTTGGCGGACGTGCCTATGCATGCCCGAGTCATGCATGAAGAACCCTTCGGGCCTATCGCCGTGCTGATGCCATTCGATCACTTGGCTGATGGTTTGAAAGAGGCCAATCGTCTGCCTTACGGGCTTTCAGCCTACGCGTTCACGTCGAGTGCTCGAACGGCCATTGACGTCGCTGACGGGTTAGAGGCCGGGATGATCGGGATCAACCAATACCGCATCGTCGCCACAGAACTTCCCTTCGGCGGCATGAAAGAAAGCGGCCACGGTTCGGAAGGTGGCATTGAAGGCATCGAGCACTACCTCACCCACAAATTCATCAGCCAGGTTTAAGGAGACAGCATCATGTCCAATCTCAATTTCAGCAGTCCTCGTGAAGCGGCCCGGGCGTTTACCCCAAAGCTGTCGCAATTCGTTGATTCGACGCTGTATCCGCAGATCTGGAGCGATCCGGCATTGTCCCCACGCGACCGCAGCCTGATCACGGTGGCCGCATTGATTGCCGGTGGTCACTCTGAAGAGTTGCCCGCGCATCTGCGACGGGCGCTGAGTAACGGGGTGACCCATGACGAAATCGCCGCCGCGATCACTCACCTGGCGTTCTACGTAGGCTTTCCAGGCGCCATTACCGCGTCTGCTATCGCTAATGCCACGTTTACCGAACCGGAGAAAAACTGATCATGCATGCCGCGGCTATTCCCGAGGGCTTCGATGGCGCTGGAAGTTTGGAGCCGGTCGTCGACAGTACTTTCCCGCTGTCACACGCGGCCGATGCCCATCGCCGAATGGAGTCGTCTGAAAACGTTGGAAAAATCATCCTGACGATGCAGCCTGCGGACTTGGTTTAAGTGCGAGGGCCAAAGGGGGTGGCATAGAGGCTTCGTTGGCACAAATTTGCGGGCACCGTCACCCTTGATGCTGGCGTTCTGATGGGGATTTGGCCGGATTACAGGTAATCCATCTGCTGTTCCAAATCACTGAGTTTTTTACAAAAAAAGAGCTGCCAATGGGCAGCTCCTTTGTACCGTTAAAATCAATCCCAGCTCAACGCACCGCCAGTCTGGTACTCGATCACACGGGTCTCAAAGAAATTCTTCTCTTTCTTCAAGTCCATGATCTCGCTCATCCATGGGAACGGGTTAGTCGTCCCTGGATACT
>Ga0208645_1000119_pt1 | contig 120914 bp, 113 predicted proteins | sample VirMetDEL_Sep_01_FD_184519 | JGI IMG/M metagenome (GOLD analysis project Ga0208645, IMG submission 184519) | Aqueous microbial communities from the Delaware River and Bay under freshwater to marine salinity gradient to study organic matter... | ecosystem: Environmental > Aquatic > Marine >...
CTCCTGTTGTGGAAGAACCTCCTGTTGTGGAAGAACCTCCTGTTGTGGAAGAACCTCCTGTTGTGGAAGAACCTCCTGTTGTGGAAGAACCTCCTGTTGTGGAAGAACCTCCTGTTGTGGAAGAGCAACCTCCTAGTCAAATCTTAATTGAAATTGGCGATACCGAAACTTCCAGTGAAGATGCATCTACTTTGGTAGAAGATATTGTCGGTATTATGCTCACCCTTAATGGACAGTTTGCTCATGCTCAGTATCATGGCAGAATGAATGGTAAACTTGTTGCTCCTAATGTCAGAAACCTCATTGCGTTACTGACTGATATGGAAAAACTATTGCCATCCAACGATAATGGATAAGTAATTATCCAAAGAGGGCATGACCTTAACAACATCATGTCATAAAACCCTCCGGTGTTTTTTAACACCACATAATACTTTTGTTATATTATGTGATAAACAAAAAATACTCTATATAAAAATGAAAGAAAAGAAACGTAATCCTAAATTAAGTCCTATTTTTAATTTTGCTAAAAAAATAGGTAAACTTAAATGATTAACATCCATTAGCTATTCTAATGGCTAATTTTTCATATTTAGATTTTAATTTTCTTTTACAAATTTCTCTTAAATTATCCTTATTAGCCACTAACCAAACTGTCTTCTTGGCTCTGGTAATGGCAGTATAAAGAAGATTAATATTAACCATTTCGTTGTTTATATTAGGTAGATAAATAATAACATAATTATATTCAGAACCTTGTGATTTATGCACCGTTTTGCAAAAACTATGTTTAATTTGATTAGTATCTATATTACTTTCGTAGCTTTCTTCATCTTCTTCGTCTATTTTTTCATGTTCGTTAGCCCATTGATAGATAATTTCTTTTTTACCATTAAATTTAACTAAAATTCCTTTTTCGTCTATTTTCTTAATTATACCCTCTTCGCCGTTCATAATTTCCATATCCTCTTGATAAATATTCTTAGTTTGCATTACTCTATCGCCAATAAAATATTTAATATTATGATAATTATAACATTCTGAACTAAGATAATTAGCTTGATGACATTTTATTAATTCGGGGATACTTTTATTGAAAGGAGTTAAAACCGTTATTTCCTGGGCTGGTACTTTTTGCTTAGCCAAGGCCTTGATAATTTGTTGACAATATTTTTCATCTCCTTCCAAAGCATAAAAACCTTCACCATTATTAAAATCAAATAAATCTTCTGTAATACGATTTTTGTCAATTAAGCTATTGGCATTTTGTAAAATGAAATTATTATCAATATCTATTATTCTCTTATTTATGGTTAAATAATGAATATTTATTTTACCACAATCTATAATTTGTTGTAATAAATTACCACTACCTACCGGAGGTAATTGGTTACAATCGCCAAAAAAATAAATATGATAATAGTGAGGAAATACAGATAAGAATTGACACAATAATTCATTAGAAATCATCGAGGCTTCGTCAATAATAAGATGGTTAAAATGATCTAATGGTTGTCTAGTATTTTTCTTATGAATTAGTCGAGACATAGTGAAACATTTAGTTTGACAATATTCGGGCATAATTTCTTTCATACGCAAAACGGCTTTACCGGTAAAGGAAGTAAGCATAAAACTCTCTCCTCGAATACGTAAATTATGAATTAGTTGTTTTATTAGTGTAGTTTTACCGCAACCAGCGCCACCAGTTACTACCGATATATGATCTCTTAAAATACCACCCAAAGCTTTATTTTGTTGACTAGTTAATACTATATCTCCGCTAATTTCTTTATCCAATTTAACAGAATTATTTAATTCTGTTTCTTTACCTTTATTAATACGATCTATTATTTGCTGGGCTAAAAAATTTTCCATTTCGTAACTCTCTTTACTATATACTAATTCTTCTTCAAAAACTACTTCATATTTATCTACTAAATTATTTTTATAGAGTGGTAATTCGGGAAACATTCTTAACAAATAACTGAGAGGCATAGCCGACCAACCTCGATGATAACAATTAATAATTTGTCGATAAATAGTAGCTTGTTTAAGTTCTTTTTCCTCTATTTTGCGGCCAAATAATTTTTCTATTTGTGCTGCTTTTTCTACACTCAAACTAGAAATAGCAAAAGCATTTTTACGTAATTTATCGGCTAATACATGAATATCTATCTTACTATTTTTTATCTCTTTATTAGTTAATTGCCATAAATAAAGTTGTCTCATAACTACGTTCTTTTTCCACCATCTTAAATAAAGTGTTATTTGTTCTTCTCGTAATGTTTCAGTATTGATTTCTTTTTCACTATCACAACTAGCTTCATTTAAAACCCGATATACATTATTAATATTTTCATATTTTTTTAACATTTCTGCTATAAATTCTTTTACCTTACTAGGATGTGCTTTTTTAGTCCTGAGAGCACGGAAAAAAGTATCATATAATAATTCTTCATGCTGAGCAATAATAACTAAGGGTAACTCAGTAAAATACCATATTTTTTCTATTAATTCTATTTTACCTCTGATATTATCTTTTTCTTTAATGGGTAAAAATCCTTGGTAAGCACAATTATAAGATTGCTCATTTGCAAAATTTTTAATTCTAAAAAAGGCGGTATCATTTTCGCCTTTTTTAATAGAGGTAATACTAGCGGTGATCTCCATCTTTTTTTTTATTATTTTTGATATTACTTTCATTTTGAAAAATTGAAAGTAATATCAAAATTTTATGATGTAGAAAACTAACAAGATGGATCGTTATACTGATTATGAACATATGCCCTATACAGACGAAGAATGGGATAAGGCATATATAAAAAGTAATCATGATTTTTCAGAAGGCGAAGAATGGTTTGCCAATGAGTGGAAATTTTCCGATGGCGTAGTATATTGCGAAGATTATGATATGCAAATGTGGTACAAAGTTATTAATGGTCAATTATTACAACATAATATCAATGGTCCTTCCGAATATTATTATAAATTAGGTAAAGTTTTGCGTATAGCCTGGTATTACGAGGGTGTAAAATACAGTAAAACTGATTATGACAAAATTATGAAATTTTTGGAAAAAAGAAAAAGGAGACTAGCAAGATGGGTTTACGAACAATGGTATTCTCGTTTTATGCGTAATCCTTATAGTGAAAGAGGAAAAAAATATATCCAAAAAGATTATGATCGTATGATAGCAGAATTAGATAAGTTATCTACTAATTAAGTATAAAGAAAAAATAATTATAAGAAGTGCATATGTCCGAGTGGTTAAGGAGACAGACTTAAGTTCTGTTGGCCGTTTGGCCGCGCAGGTTCGAACCCTGCTGTGCACAATCTATTCTATTTTAATTTTTTTAGAGCGATACTTCGGTATTGTATCACTCTCAATAAGTCCTGAGTAAAGACGTTAAACTGCTCCTGGTCGCCTTGTTAGCTCAGATGGCAGAGCATACGCCTTTTAAGCGTAGGGTCGCGGGTTCGAGCCCCGCACGAGGCTTGGTAATTAATAACATTTAGTTATTAATTATATAGATTTTATCAATCTAATAATGGAGGTTGGAGAAATGGTGACGGGCCACAAAGTAGAAGAGGCAGGAAACCACGGCTGCTTGGAAACAGATAGTGGCTGTTTCAGTGTAATCATTTGCAGCAAGATCAGCAGCGTCAGGTGAATTACTATTATCACTTTTACCTAATGTATTGTGACTCTTAGCCACATACACAATCCATGCAATACCGGCAGCAAGTGCGGTAAGAATGAATAGGTATCCTAGTCCGGTCATGCCCATAAGCACACCAGCGACTGGTTTTTCTTCAACAGCTTCAACTTCTTGTACAACTCCGCGAGGCATTTTTTTAGATGAAAAAAAAAATTTTTTTTTAATTTAATATCTTTCCATATAATGGTTCAATACGAAATAGACTGCAGCGGTGGCAATAACTGCTTGGAAACAGATATCAGCGGTATTAATATTAGCTTCTCCCCTAGCTTGATCTTCAGTATAAGCTACTGTAGCACCAGAAGGATCAATTTGGTTATCACCTAAAACATCGTGGCTACTTGCCTTAGCCACAAAGACAATCCAGGCAACAACGGCGGCCAAAATAAGACCAACCAATAATTTATTCATACCTGAATGTTCAACAACAACAGTAGTACTAATTTTTTCACGTCCAGCCATTTTTACATATATAAAAAAATAAATTTTTTATATATTAATTTTTTTTGTTTATGGTCAATAAAATGGCTAATTATACAATCTTGATAATAATTATAGTTATAGTACTTATCGGCGCTGGGGTAGGAGTAGCGGTAGCATTAAGTGGTAAAAAGGATGATAATCCTACGGGCGATAGTGTCAATGGTATATTTAATAATACTTTTTTTGGAGACAGTCAAAATTACGCTAGCTCCATTAAAATAGCCAGTGATCGCTGGTCTAGTTATATTGACGAAGATGTAACTATTAATGTAAAATATCAAACTTTTAATGATCCTTCTTCTATTACCTTAGCTTCGGCTAGTATGAATGATAGTTCTAATATTCGCGGCGGTGGTACTATAAATATTAATACTGGTCGAAGTCCACCCGCGGCTGGTTGGGATGATGTTATTGAACATGAGTTATGTCATGTACTGGGTTTACCTAGTGCTACTGAGTGGCAAAATGCTATCATTACTACCAGTAGCGGTACATTTTTGGATGCCAGTGTTTTTACACTTACCGCTGCTGCTTACTATGATTTAATATCCGGTTCTAGTGGTAATATACCACTCCAATCTACTGGTGCTCATTGGAATGAATCTGTTTTTTCTATCGAATTAATGACACCATTAATTAGCAGTGAACCAGAATTAATAACTTCTAAATTAACATTGACAGCCATGAAAGAATTAGGATGGAATATAGATCTAAGCAAGGCCGAGCCTTTCCCCTAAATTATGCTTTTTGGGGTCAAATTTAACACATAATCTACACACTTTGGCCAACATATTAACGTCTTTGCTAATAGGTTCGTCTACCAATTTTTTGAAAATATCAATATCCTGAGTAGATTTATATTTATTTCTTACTACTGCAAAAACAGAGCGCCAAGTTTTGGGGAGATCTTCTTTTTCTTTCAAAAAAGTTAATTCTTCTTGGTTTAAATCTTGGTTATAATTAAGAAATAATTTCTCATCACCTTCCAAAACATCAGGGGAAATAATAGTGTAAAAATAATAAAAATTTTCTTTGATTTTTTGGTATTTTTCTCTTTTTTTCTCGTTAGTTAATTTGGTAAGAATATTTTCGGTTTCTAAATAATTACAAGTAGATAAAATATAAAGAAAAGCTTGATAATCAGTAATATTAAATTTATTGTCTGCTATATTAACCATATTATTTTTAATTTTTTCTCTGGCTTTTTCAAAGATATCAGTAATGTAAGTATAGGGTGAATTTTTAGCAACTACAGTAACAGGTTGTCCATTTTCTCCAGCTACTACTACCAAACCATCACGTTTGAAAATTGCTATTGCTAATTCCATACTTCTAATATCATTTCTGGTTTTTAGTTGATCATCTTGGCCAGCAAAAACAAACAAATCATTATCATAATAGCCCAAAATTTTGATATCATTAGGACCATTATAAATAATACTGGAATTATTGTTAGTAACTAGTAGAAAAATTTCTCTCGCATCTTCTTTGAATTCTTGGCTCAATTTAACCATCTCTTCTACTTGTTCCTTTTCCACCTTAGGTACAGTGGTACCTTTGCTTAATTCTCTTTGATTTAGCTCACGGCCACTTAAAAGAACTTTGCCTTTTTTGATAGAAAAAGAAGTAAAGCCTTCTTGATAAGCAGTCCCCAGAGCATCGCTAGGGATTAATTCGGAAAATTTTTCCTGGGTACAGGTTTGTTGATTAAACTTCAAATCTTTACGGTCAGCCATAATTATATGTTAAAACTTTTATTAATTTTACTTTTAAAGAAATCTAACTGGTCTTTCAGTTTTTACTAATTTAAGGAATTTTTTGATTAGAGTTTTCTTTATGCCATCTTTACAAATAATACAAGTTTCTTCTAAATGCTCTACTCCAATTTCTTCGAATACTTTTTTCAATTTTAGCATTGCTGACATACTAATATTTTTATCATTTAGATCATATATCATCCTTATTTTATCATATTTAGCATAAGCGTCTAAAACTTCTTGTTTAAGTTGTTCAGTACTATATTCTGAACCAATATTAAAGTACATATTTTCTACATTTTCAGACATTTTTATATATTAAAATCTTTAATATATATTAATAATTATAGTTATAATTTTTAGCTCTTCTATTCCTTTGTTTTCTTCTTTTTAATGAAACAGTCATATCATCATTTCTCCAACTATCTGGTATTTCACTTCTCTTAAAAGTACGTATTATTTCAGTACCATTTCTTAAAAATCTCGAATAAGTTACCCATTCCCGATTGTCGTATTCTAACCAATAATCCGGATCAGTTTCCATAGCCTGTAAATTTTGTTCTTTAAGTATTTTTTCAGTAATAGGATGTCTACAAAAAGGGCATGTATCTAATATTCGATCGTAACAACTAGAACATAAAGAATGACGGCACACGAGGGTAATTTTTTCATTTTTTTCTTCGTAACATATTTCGCATTCTGACATTCTTTTATTGTGCTGGGATATCAGAAATTTTCTTTATACAACTTCATTTTTTAAAAAATATTTTTTTCTACTATATAGCATTACGTTATTAAATGTCTGGTACTTTCGCCAGATACAGTTCCAGGCGGTCCCTCTGTTCTTTTGTATGTATCAAAAATAATTTTTTCCTTCAAATAGAAATGGATACCTAAGCCTATTACAGCGGCAAAAATAAGTACCGAAAATACAATTAAAATTATTTCTAATGTTTTAAGTTTATTACCTCGATTAAAAAATTTATTTAATTCAGCATCCTTTTGGGGATCATAATATAATTTATTACCATCATCACTATTATTAGACATTTTATATATATAATTTTCTAATATAAAATGACAAATATTAATTTAGAAAATCTCTATCGAGGTATTATTAACGAAAATCAAACCTTTTATTTAGCTGCTCGACTTAATGGTACACAAGATACGCTTATTAAAACTGGTTTAGATTTATCCAGTAGTAGTCCTCATTTCTTACTTTGTCTAGACCGTTATGAAAATGCCGGTATACGTTATCATAGATTATACTGGAGTAATGATCCCAAAGATTTTATGCCTCAACTTAAAGGCAATAGTTATAACCAAGGAGCGGTTAAGTTAATCTACAGAACTAGTAATAGAAATAGTTATAATCTTTCTTATCAGACTAATTTAAATTATCAACTTTTTGATAGTACCCTAATTACTTATGGATTAGATAATATCGAAAAGACCACTTCTATTAATCAAGAAAGAAATAATTCTTTTAATATTGTTCCTGGTCTCAATGGTAATTATAATATAGATAATAATATTCACACCAGTGTAATTTATGACATAACATCTATTTCTAACATCGGACAAGATTGGAATTTTAGAACTAATCTAGCTTCTACCAGCGGCGGTAGCGAAGATCGTCCAGATTTAGCCACCTTTACTAGTAATAATAATGCTTTTGAAAAATTAAAGGCTAAAGCAGTAAAAGTTAGCGACAGTCCCAGTACTTCTATTTTAAGTAATAAACAGCTTAATTTAACTGGTTTTACTGCTGTTACTAATTATCTTGGCTTGGATAGTATTCCAACCAATAGCGGTATTGCTTATATGGAACAAGGCGGTAGCAGCGAATATTTTGTTTATAACAAATATGACCCTAATACTAATCATTTAACATTAGGCGAACGTGGTTTATTCGGTACTGCCGAGTTTACTCCGGCTACTGGAAGTACATTGACAATTACTATTTGTATTGAAAATCATATTGATAACTTTAAAACTATTAAAGAAATATTAACTACTAATTATTCTGAAAATGAAACTTATCTAGATATCTTTTTTATTCCTACTATTAGATATAATGTATTAACAAGAGGATATTTTTTAGAAAATATAAGTAATTATGATTTATCTACTAATGCTAATGCTATAAATTATTATAATTACATTACTGGTAAGGTTTATACTAATGGGGTTATAGTTAGAGATATTTCTTTTCTGACTAATTATTTAAATAATAGTTTACCTACTAATTTTAGTTCTACTAAGATGGACAGTAATTATCCCCTTATTTCAATTTATAATACTGGAAATACGGTTAATAGTAGTAGTACTGTAATATGGACCCAAATACATGATAGTTTAAATTCTTATTATTATAATTATTGTCGAGGCAATGATCTATGTGGTAATTGCATGGGTTTAACTGAAACTAGAGCCTATCATTGTCATGTTAATAATAATACACTAGAAAATTATAAATTTAGCACAACTGCGGGTAATTTAACCGATAAAAATGCCTCTCCTCCTCTCTCTGATAACCCTAAAAATAGTCAAATTAATAATATATATAAAAATTATACCGTGCCTATTATATTAGTTTCCGCAACAGTGTTTATTTTATTAATTTTTTTATTTGTCTATATAGGTCTGATAAAAGAAAAAAATATTGATTTACAAAACATTATGTTGAATAAATAAAATTCTTCTATTTTGTAAATTGATATAATAATTATATTTATATAAAAAAATCATTAAAATATTATAAATATACCAAAAACTATAACATTTTCTAAAAAAAGAAAACATTTTATTATGGAGCAAGAAAATTTAAAATTATTAGAATATTTTGATAAGTTTAAAGAATATAATAATTTTGATAATTTAAAGAAAAAATTAGATAAAGATAGTAAAATTAGACATATATGTGATATAAATTTAGGAGATGTAACTATACCCTATATTGGGCCTAGTGAAAATCTTAAAAAATTTCCTAAAATTATAGCAAAGGAATGGGGAGAAAAAGAGAGCCAAGAAATTAGATATATATTAAAATATTATGACGGTGGCGATATAGAAAATATATCCGAAGCGATAATAATTTTAGAAATTAAACACCAAGAAACAAGTAATGAAAATTATTTAAAACTAAAAAATAAATTAATAAAAAATGAAAAAATAGAAGATAATGATCTAGAATTTTTAATAAATGAAAGGGATATTATGTCTACTAGTTTAGTCTTTTTCTTAATTTAAATTTATAAATTTTTAAATAATTTATAAATTAATCTTCTTCAAAATCAAGATAATCTTCTTCTACTTCATGACGATAATCCTCGACCCCGACATCAAAATCGGAACTGGGCACTGATGTTTCAAATTTTTCTCCATATTTTTCATTAATACCCTCTACGATACTTTTTATTTTACCTGCTAAATCAAAATCATGAAATCCATTTTGACTATTGATATTACCGCATAATTCTCTCATATTAATAAAACTAAATACTTCAAAATCATTTTCCGTATTATCTTTAACCATATCCATGGGATTGAAACCAGCTCCATAAGAAAATTGGAAAATAATATTAGTTTGATTACGGACACTGCCGTCATAATTCATGATTAAATCCTCTTGTGCTTTAATCATAGATCTTTCTAGATAACCAGTTTCTGAAGTATTAACAGCTGTATCAATCATACCACGACGACCATCCTGAGCATTAGCAAAATAAGCATTAGGATCTATGCCTTCGAAAAAACTATTTTTACAAAAGCCTATCGACTCGGCCGTAGTATCATGGACGCTAAAACTAGTTAGCCATCTACAATTATTACTTATAGTTTTCTCGGGTAATTTTTGATTAACAAAGATTTGCCCCAAGGAAGATACTACTGCTAAAAGTTTACTCTTTTCACCTTTGGCACCAGATTTTTCCTTGGACATAATATTGATAGAATTGCTTTCTTTATCTAATATTTCATCAATGAAATATTTTCCTATTTTTGTACTGGTATTATAAACAATTTTAGTGATATCTTGTTCTCTTTCCTCTAATTTATATTTATCTGCTTCTTCGGGTAACATAGGCATATTAATTAATTCTTTATTCATAATGTCAATATATTTACTTCTTTCTTCATAAAATTCCTTTTCTTTTTCCTTAGAAGTAATCAAAATATCTTTTATACTAAGACTAAATCCTTGTTTGAGTAAAAACCAATTAAATAAGAAATTAGCAGCACTGATAAAATCAGCTGCTGCTTGTTTACTATAATTTTTATAAATATTTTGAATAATACCATTATGTACGCCTTTACAGGCTTTGCTAATACTACCATATCTTAACACGCCTTCGCTAATATGACAAGTACCATTCATAAACCAAAAATCAGGGGGGAATATAATACTACATAGACCGTAATAACTAAATTTACCAATACCGTGTAATCTGTCATCTAAATTAGCTAAATTAGTATTAACATAATCTTTCCCCATTTGTTCGGTAATATGTTTTACTCCTTCATTAAACATATCAATACTGATAGTTTCATTTTTATTAGTCATTAGATAAGCACCTGTTATACTATTATAAATGAGCGATGCAGCGGGATTAGAACTACCACTATTCATCATACAATAAATAGGGGTCATTAATAGCCTTGCTTCTGCCTGGGCACTAGTGGTTTGTACTAAATGTAAATTACCTTCGTCGCCATCAAAATCAGCATTATGACCTTCGGTAGAAGATAAATGCACACCAATAGTCATCTTATCTTGAAATTTAGCTCGATAACCCAACATACTATGACGGTGTAAGGTAGGCTGACGATTAAAAATAAAATAATCATCGTCTTCCGACTCACGATCAATATTATCTCCTATCCTCAATTTATCAATATGCTTATTAATATCAAATTTTAATTTTCTACCAGCTAAGTTACCTTCTTTGGGGCAAAAATATTTAATTTTTCCTTCACGTGCTAGATCTCTAATTCTGTCCATATTGTAATAAGTAATAGTTTCGGGTAGAGTTAATTTTTTCATACCCTCAGGAATAGCTATATAACCGAATTTAATATACTTATTGGGCCCCAAGACAGTACGGCCAGTATAATCACACCTTTTACCCATTAAATTGCCTCGAATTAAACCATCTTTATGAGTGATTAAATCGGTAATAGATTTAACGGGTTCTTTTTGCGCCACAGTATATTCTTTAGAACTATTCTTAATTAGAAAAGAATAAAATTTTAAAATATTAGTATAACAATCTTCCTTTTCATCTTCATCTTCATATTGTAAAGACTCCAAATTCTTTAATAGGATATCTTTGTAAGCAAAAGTTAAAGGATGGTCTTTTCTATCCTTAGTACCGGTTTCATTATAAGGTCTATCATTTAATGGTATAACTGGAATATAATCAATAATAAAATTACGAGGATGATTAATAGTAAAACCTAGTGTTTTAGCATCTTTGTCACTAATAAAATCTAATTTTTTCTTAATCGTATTAACACTCATAAATAAATCTTTTTCTCTCTTATTTTTCTTAATAACATAAGAAACATCACGAGACCAAATATTAGTTTCGCTAGGTTTTTTATCTTTAAATAAAGGCTGCATGGCACAATTAGGATTACTACATTCTTTAATTTTTTGACTAGCTTCTACTACAGCCTTTAGCTTTTTCGAGCCTTTCAATAAATTAATACCTTTTTCTGCTATAATGGTATCAGTAATTAATAATTTATTACAAGTATGACAAATACAATTAAGTACCTGAATTACTGTTGATCTGTAAAAAGGATGTATAATATTAACTGGTAAATCCATCATAGCTAAATGACCGGTACATTCATCGTTGGTTTTCCCGCAAGTAGTGCATAATTGATAATTTTCAATAGTGCCCATACGAGGGTCTTCCAGGGACCCAGTGGTATCGACAGATCCATTGATATTAGTTACTTTGCAAACCGAAAGTCTCTTTAAAATTTCCTTTTCAAAAACTGAAAAACTTATACCTTTTAATTCAGCCAATGGAAGATTTTGATCAGCTATAAAATTCTCAATATTTTTTAATATCTTTTCTACCGTATTCACATGTTTATTTTTAGGTCTTTTTTGCGGCCCGGAGGCCGCCTTTTCGACCTTCTTTTTACGATTAAATTTAGCAGCTAAAGACATTTTATATATTCTCCTTTTTTTATTTGTCAATTTTTAATAATATAATAACAAAAAATATATAAAATGTCAGAAGTATATCTTTTTTATCAAAATAGTAATTTAAAAGCTATTTTTGATGATACTAAAAAATTAAAACAACAGACTTTTCATTATATTTTAGAATATTATGTAGAACAAAAAATATATAAAAATAAACTAGAGGCTGGTAATAAATTGAAACAAAAAATTACTAATTTTTATAAAGATAATGTTAAATTTTTAGAAGCTCATAATATTGTCTGGTCTATTGTTAATATAAATACTAACCAAATAGAGGATAGTATTAAAAATAATGGTTATCGTACTGTTTATACTAAGATAAAAATAAAAGGTAAAAACTGTAATAAAAAAGACTTATATAGAGATTTGGCCTATTTGGATTTAACTTCTTTATATACTAAGTAATTAATTCAACTATGGCTACGGTAAAGCCAGCTAAATTAACTAACCATTTTTCACTAAAAATGGAAATAATATACATAATTATAAGATAGATAAGGCTTAAATAATAAACAAAAGTCTTCATCTTTATTATAATATTTAAGTGTAAATATTATAAAATTTTCATTTTAAAATGGATAAAATATTATCTTTGATTAATGACAATATGGTTACCTTTTTACAAAATCCAAATAATAAAGAAATACAGGAGATTATAAAAACTTTATCAAAACAAGAAAAACCTACTATTATTTTTACTGCAGTAGAGAGGGATAACTTATTAGGTTTACATGCTCAATTAAATTATCATAAAGTAGAAAATCAATTATTATTAGAACCAGAAACCTTTAATAAAAATATAATACTTTGTCAAAAAGAAGTACTTTTTCAATTATATGCCAGTAATAATAATTTAGCTGATATTATTATATTTTATGACAGTGAAGTAGAAAATAAACATTATAAATTAATATGGCAACTTTGGAAGAAAAATAAAAATTTAAGAGTACCTAGATTAATCTTAATTAATCAGGGTTATAATTTAGATTTTCTCCCATTCGAAAAGACTATTGATAATACTTATACTTATAATAATAAATTAGCTAACATAGAATATAGTAAAGATAATTATCCTAGAAATAGTAAAAACATTATTTCGGGTATATTAGAAAAAACTCGTTTACAAGATGAAGAAGTTTATCAGGAATTGGTGCTAGTTCCTCATAAACGTTTTATACCAGAAATGTTAAAAAAATTAAAAGAAAAATATAGTAGTTATGAAATATATAGTTTTGATGAAAATATATATCAAAGTCATAATGCCAAAATATTTTCTAAACCAGAAAAACACAGAATAATAGTTTCTCTCCATCAAGCAGCTGCTTTAATTAATTTTGATAATTTACATTTCATTTATGATAGTTGTCAAGTTAGTGTTGATTTTTATGGGAGTTATCAAGTTTATAATATCACTAAAAAAACAGCTCAAAAAACAGCTATGGAAGCCAAAAAGAAAATATATCGTATTTGTACCGAGGAATTTTATAATAATCTTAATTTAGTAGAGAAAAAATTTCTTGATAAAGATAGTACATCTAAATTAGTTTTATCCTCTTATTGTTACGATGCTGATATAGATATAGATGGTGAAAAAGAAGCCATTAGTTTATTAGAAAGGTTAAATTTAATAAGGGCTGGCAAAGTAACTAAAAAGGCTAAAATAATTTTTAATTCACCTTTGGGAGTGAGAGCTAGTCACTTTCTATCTCTTTGGGAAAGCAAAAAATTACCATTGTTCCCGGCTTTAATTTTAGCTGTGATCATTGATCAAAATAAGTATAATTTGCTGTATACCCCTACTGTCGAAAATGACAAAAATGAAGCAAAAAGTGAAAAAAAGCGGAAAAATGTGAAAACTATGGTAGTTTATATGGACATTTTCCTTTCATTTATGTCTACTTTTAAAGACTTAGAGACGGAAAAAATAAATATACAAAAATGGTGCCAAGAAAATTCTATACAGGCAAACAGCCTTAATTTTTTAATCACCAAATTGAAAGAAGCTGTAAATTATTATCGAAAATTTTACAATTTTGAATTAGCTCTCTATGAAAGTGAAAATGTTTTGAAAAAAGCAATACCATTTTTATGCAATAGTTATAGTGAAAATATTTATACAAGTCATGATAAAATAAATCATATTTATCATGATAATAAAGGGAATACAGCTGTATTAGATAAGAAAAGATTTGATAGTGGTAATTTTTTCTTCCCTGAAAAATTTATTAGTCTATATCAAATAAATACCAATCAGGGTCATGATATTATTTTATTTTATATTATTATTGAAGATTAAATATTAGAAATTTTAAAAGGTTCATCAATAGAACTATTATCTATTTTTATATCTTCTAGTTTTCTAATAGATTTCTTTCTAATATTAAGACAAGGGCAAAATTTTAAAGTCGTTACTTTGACATCATTCCAAATACCAATAATATCGTCAATGATATCAGAAACCATTTCTATATTTACTTGATCGACAAAACTTCTTATTTTTATAATTATTTCTTTGTCGACTAATTCTTCATCTGATAATTTTTTCAGTAGATGAGATGTTAAATTCAAAGCTAAATTCTTCTTATATTCTGAACTTATTTTAAAATGATTTGATTTAAGTCTTTGATAAGCCTCTTCTACTATATCACAGCACATTTCTAAAAAGCCAATATGGCTCTTTATATTTTTAATATGCCCTGGGCTTAAATTTTGTATGATTTTTATACTTAATTCTTTAACTGGCTCCATTTTATAAAAAAAAATTCTTAAAATTATCTTTACCTGTAGGACTATTACAATCAATCCATTTATCTATTAAATAATCCAGATAAGATAATAAATCATATTCATCGTAACTATTATAATTATATTCACTGTTATTTTCTCTGTATATTAAATTATAATTATCTATGATTATTTTAGCATCCTTTTTGAATTGTATACCGTCTAAAAAAATATATATTTTATTATCCTTTTCTAGGATTTTAAAATCCTCATCATGATCGACGGTTATCATGGTGCGGATTTTTTCCAGCAGCATTTTTCTTAATTTTTAATATTATTAAATATTAGATAATCAATTTATTTTTTTCCAGATATAAATATTTCTTTTAGTATTTTTAGATAATACCCAACTAATAGCTCCTTGATATTGTAATGAAGTATTATTCTTAATATATTCCATAGTATCTTTAACATAGGTAGGATACTTAGGATAATTGCTTATATATAAACCCAAATGGCCATCCTTAACTAGCGCCTTTTCACTTTTTAATATTAAAGGATAAAGGAAATTATCTTTCCATTGTTTTATTTTAGGATAAGCCCGATGACTTTGCGTTACAGAAACATCATAATCTTCTAAATCAAAGAAAGGAGGGCTAGTAAAAACCAAATCATAATAATTACTTTTTACCCTAGCTTTTTCAAAAGGTTTAGGAGTAATTTTATATTTTTCTTCTTCCTTTGGAGCAAAAAAATCAATTATATCTTGATAATTTTCTTGCATTTTTGTATTGGGATCAAAGGCTTGATATTCGCAACCATAAGCCAAAGCGGCTATTAATCGATCACCCCAGCCGGCGCTAGGATCTAACCATTTACGGACTTTAAAAGTTTTTAAAACTTCCATAGCCATAATAATAGGAAAATTAGAACATTCTTTGGTATTTTTCCAAATATAATAATCAATTTCATTGTAATCAACTTTTGGACCTAATTTATCAATAATTTTTTGTTTATTTTTTTCGTACCAATCATAGACACTAATATGGCCATTAAATTGACATTTTATTCTCTCCTTTTCTGAGAAATAATCAGTGATGCGTAATAGTTTATTTTCTTTCTCAAAATTAAGAATATAATGATTAAAATTTTTATTAGTATTTGATACTACACTCCTGGGGTGATATTTTTTTAATTTATTAAATTCTTTCATTATTTCACTATCATTTTTAATATTTTTATAATAGGGAAAAGCAACTTGATTTAAATTAACCTTGGTCATGATTTTTATTTTTTGATTTAAAATAAAAATCAATTTTTTATGAACAAATAGAAAAATAATAAGATGAAAATAATACCTAATAAATATAGTAAATTATCATCACCTTTTTCTGGTTGAGAATAAATGTATTTTTTTAAATTTTCGATATAAATAGTTTTATATTTACTAGTATTAATATTCTTATATTCTATCTTTAATTTATTAAATCCGGCTTTTTCCAGATATTTCAAACTTTCTATGTTTAAATTCTTAGGCTGGCCGGTAAAATATAAAACAGCATAATTATTTTCATTATAAGGAGCTTCTTGTCTAGTTAAGGGAAAAATTTTATTATATTTATTATCATAAACAAAGGGAATATCTTGCGCTTTATTAGCGTTTAAGGGACAAGAACCTTTATCTCCTACACAACCTATTAATAATTGAGCTAGACTGCCAGGTAAAGTTTTGTCGTCACTGTCTAAATGTTTAGAAATTTCTTTCTGTAAAGTTTCATAAGTAATTTCACCGCTTTCTACTGCTTCTTTTATATTAACAACGTAATCGTTTAATTCTTCGGATACTTCACCGAAACTTTTGTCTTTATTTTCTTCTGACAATAATTTAGCAATAGCTTCTGAAAAATTAATAGTATTATCAATCATTTTATATTTTATTTCTTTTTGAATTTAGGTAAATTATTAGAAGGCCCTATATCTCTAATATTATTTATTAAATCCGTATAAAAACTTCTGAATTTTTCTTCCTGAAAAGGATATTCGGAATTATTATTTTTTATATTAAGTTCTTCTTCATTTATATTGGTACAATAAGGAGTTAATTGCTCTCTAACTTCGTCCTTCTTTAAACAATAAGTATTATGTTTAGTCTCGCTGGCTATGGTTTCAATATTACTATATCTTTTAATCAAAGTCAAAGCATTAACTGGACCAATTCGATCCATTCTGTCGTTAAAATCAGTACCCAAAAGAATACAAAAGTCTCTAAATTGGTCATGATTAAGACCTAAATCTCTTAAAATATTAAGGGTAAATACACCTTTGATATTTATGTTGCCTCCAATATTTTCAAAACCTTTTACTACTACTGGTGCTCCTAGTGGATAAGTATCAGTGTCACTAGACCAGACCGCCGCCACTTTCAATTCTACTGCCAGAGAAGAAGCTAAATTTTCTGCTTCATCATCAGCAATTATACTGGGTATACCAACAGAAACAGCAAAATCTTTGATTTTCTCTATATTCTCAAAACTAAAATAGGGGGTGAGTAAAACTAATTTTTTATATTCTTTTAGCATACTATCATCCCTAGCCAAAATAGGTAGTTTCAAGAGCTCTTCTTTCAAACCCAATTTCTTTTTCTTATATTCGTCTCTTATTTTTCTCCTTTCTATCTTGGTCACCATTTTATTGTCTTTACTAACACCATCCCAAATCCAGACTGGTGTAATTTTGTAATTCATCAGTTTATTATTGAATTTTATCCATTCTACTAACATACTCTCATACATACTCTCTTGGTTAATATCATCTAAAATATCTTTTTGTCTTTCTACTAGATTTTTATTAACTATACTAATATAGCTAAAAATCCAATTTAGTCCATCTATTGCAATTCGATAACCGCCAAACTGCAATAGTGGTAGTTTGAAAAAACAATTAATGTTTTTGTCTTTTAAAAACTTGTTTAAATCTTGAATGCCCATCTTTTTTATAGTCAAAGCTTTACTTTATAAATCATTTTTTCTTTTAACTTACTAAAATGAATAAGGTTTATATAATCGAAAAGAAATATTTAAAAACCCTGTATTTATCAGAACAAGAAATTATTTTGGAAGAGATAAGCGATAGTTGTTCTCTCTATGATAATATCATTAAAATATATAGTTCCGAAGAATTAGAATTAAAGGAAGATGAAATATATCAACCTTTTAGATTAATTGCTGGAGATAAAGACTTTAACAAGGAGGTGCAAAAAATGCAGTGTAAATATATAGAAAAAATTACTAATTTTAAAAATGTTACTTCTGTAATAGAAAAGAAAGAAGCTAATTATTATCTTATTTTCTATACTAATAGTTTACTTCTTTATATTAAGAATTTTCACAAAGAACGATTAACTACTCATTTGAATGATTTTAAAAATAAAGATAAATACTATGGACATGGTAAAACAGCAGAAATTAAGTTAAGAGAAGCGGGTAATAATTTTAAATCTTTGGCCGAAATTCATTATGGTTCAGAAAAATTAGATAAAAAAACCCAGAAAGATCTAAATAAAAAAGAAATAATTAGTACAAGAGATTTAAATAAATATTTAGATCTGAAAGAAGAAGATAATTTTTATCAATACCAAGATTTAGAAGATATTAAGAATATTCTAAGAATAGAAAATAATTTATTACCTAGTCATAAATTATTAAAAACTGATAAATTCTTACTATTACAAATTAATCAAGAAGGTAAAATAATGAAAAATATCACCGAACATAATGAGGCATTAGCTAATAATGAACTATTATATAGTGATAACAATATGTTAAATGGAAAGAGTAAGCTTTTTTATAGCCAAGCACAAAAGCATGATAAAAGTATTTTTAATGATCAAGAGAAAGCTATTTGTTTATTTTTATCTTTTAAATTACAAGATATGGAAGCTATTTTAGTTAGTGAAAAAGAGCAATGGGTGGTTTATCATCGTGAAAATATTAACAATCTAAAAGACTTTGATTGCCGTGAAGAAATAATAAAAATTTTAAAAGAAAGGGATATAGCTACTGATAAACTAAATAATTTAAGTCTAAAAGAATTAAGCAATTTATTTATTCATAATAATGAATTAATATTAAGTAATGAAAATAATATTATATATTTGGATAATAATGGTAAAAATTTACCTTTACATATAATTATTAATAGTGGTTTACACCATCACGGGTATTACAATAATGGTATTTGGAAAGGTATCATTGATAAAGAGGATTATTCCCCTGTGTTACCTGATTTAGTAAATTTTAGTTTTTCACAAATTGATAATGAAGATCATGTGGAAGTTAGCGTAGAATACGATGGACGTAAGAGAGTAATCAGTGACTTTTTTTATCTTCCTGCTAAATATTATGATATGATGAATAGTCAACTTAAAAAAATATTTAGTTATGGTTTAATGATAAAACCTTTTGATATAGTTAGATGGCATAAAGAGAAAAAATTAGATATAGAAACTATATTTATGCCTACTTGGATATCTAATGTTCCTAGTAAAAAAGAAAGAGAATTATTTAAATTTCTTTTACAATTTTAAATAATTAAAATGAGTGATATAGATGATAGTTCAGATGTAAATCTGGGATATATTTTTGAGGCTCGTCCTTTAAAAGCTATTTTTTTAACTTTTGATGCTTTACTTATTTCTAGTATTTTTTTATTAATAGGATTTAGTGCCTCTACTTTTATTAATCAAAGAATGACTAAAGAATTAGATAGAAGTCAGAAAAAAATAGAGGTATTTTTCGAAATATTATCCGAGGGTTTAATCACTATTATTTTTGTTATGTTGGCTTTATATTTAATTCCTATGTTACCTTCTTTAGTACCTAATGTTTCACAAGAACATTTATTACAGCGTGTTAAGGCCAAAGATTTTTTACTAACCTTTGCCATTATCGCTTGTCAAACCAAATTTCAAAATAAGATAAGATTTTTACTTAATGATGCCGACGACGCTGATGAAATTGTTAATGAAGAAATTAGAGCTGATTTCAGAGCATGTCCTAATAACGATGCTGGTTTTGTTTGTGCCCCCTAATTATTTCATTTTTCTTTCGGCATTTAAATTAATCTTACGACTAGCATAGCAATTATCTAAAATAAAATCTAATATTTTTAAGATATTAGTTTCATTAATTATGGCATTAATCTTCTTTAAATAATCCATAGCAATAATAGTCAAAGCTGTACTTTCATAATCATTTTTTAAACCTTTCTTTTTATAAATAGGTCTTTTACTACCATCAATAGGATTGAAATAAAGACCTTTGGCTCTGATATAACGATTGAAATAAGCATTCATTCTATCATAAGTAGTAAGGTTCCAATCACGATAAGCCATACCTTTTACTAAAAGCCTAGTTTCGGCACTGGAAGAACGAGCAAAAATCTGTCTTAATACTGTGCCGTCTAAATATCTTTGGCTTTCTTTTTTTACTACATCTGGATAAGGTAATCTAAATTTAAGCAAAGAAATAGATGGTTTAAGTTGTTCAACCCATTCTTGCTGCATTAACATATCTGCCGCTACTAGGGCTTCAAAATTATCTACATCAGTTTTTTTATCTTCTTCTTCTCCCACGGCTAAATTACGGATATCACTGACAAATAATATTTCTTCGTTTCTTTCCTGCCATTCTTTGATATCTTTTTCTTCGAAATAACGATTATTGATAATCACATTTTCTAATTCGTATAGTCTTTTATCCCAGCCTTCGCTAATATCATAAAGATGATAAGTAAGACCTGGAAATAATTTAGCTAAAACATAGATATGATGTCCATGAGCAGCGCCTATATAAACTACGTTTTTAACTAAAGTGGTATCCATATAATAAATTATAGTTTGCATTTCACTTAATAATAATTTTAATTGCCCTATATGTAAATTATTCATTACACTTTCTTTATCATAATCACTCTGTCCATCTCCGTTACCGAAAGTAAAGAGATTATTTTTATTGAAAAAGACATATTTACCCTCTTCAAAATCACTTAAATTATTATCTACTTTTTTACTTGTGTTATTAAGCATGCCTTTTCTAAAATCATAGGAAGCCATAGTTTTTATTTATTCTATATAATTATTAATTCATTTTTTGATAGAATTAATAGTTAAGGAAATTTTTAATTTTTCTATAAATTTTAGCATTAGCTGAATTAGGAAAATGATTATCCATCCACCAATCAAATTCCCATTGCCTAGCTCGATAAAAGATTTTTGGATTTGGATTTCCTTCTCGATGTTCCATTAATATCAACCTAGTATATTTATAAGGAGTAATAACTATTTCGCCATCTTCGTGGCAAATAAAATGATGTTCTGGATGAGGAGAAGAATAACCGTTTCTACCTTCCCATAATTTTTCCGCTTTTAAATTTACAGTAAATTGTTTATTTTCTTCATTTTCTACAATAGTGAAATAAGCCATACCACTTTCTTTAACATCAACAGAATATTTGGGGCATATGCCCCGTTTGTAATCATCCATTATGATTATTATATTTTAAAATTGAATTAATTCAATTAATTCAATTTTAAAATGAAATTTTTAAATTAGATTAAGTTTATAAATTTTTATCATGAAAAAAAATATTAGAAGAGGTATCTGGGGAGTATTCTTTGCATTTTTTCTATATCTGATTATATATTTTTTATTGAAAAAAAGTAATTATATCGAAGGCCAATGTTATATAGATAGAATAGATTATCCTAAAAGTTTTGAAGATCAATATGTTTGGAAAAATTGCACGTGTGATACCGATTTTTGCACTAAAAAGTGTTATTGTGTTAAATTATATTCATCCATGAAGAAAGACTTAGTTATTGAAAATAATAATGGAGATGATAAAAATAACTGTACTTTTGAAAGTAATATCATACCTTATAAATTAAATTTTGAACCTATTATTACTAACTATATGAATAAAACTGTAAATTGTTGGTATGATAATTCATATACTATATCTGAAATTTATTTAGATTATAAAGAAAATAATATTGTTATATTTATTGTATTATTAATATTCTTATTGGCTTTAAATATCATTTGTTTGTTTACGGAATTAGCAGATAATTATAGTGTTAATGATGTATTTCAGCAAGAAATTTATGAAATAGATGAAGGCGTTGATTTGAATTAAACGTTTTTTTATTTAAAAATGGATAATAAGATTAATTTTTTTTTGAGCGGAATTTGTGTTGGCTATGTAATGTCCAGGATATTAGATTATGAATTTAAAAAATTGTATTTAAATAAATTAATTACAATGAATACACGTATCGAAAAATTGGAAGATTTTCGTTTCTCACTTTATGAGAAAAATTTATTATTGGGTGAAAAAAGAGAATGGGATGAAATCAGTAGTGAAATCAGTGATCATCTTACTGATGAAGAAGAAGAAGAAATGTGATAGAAATATTCCTTTTCTTCTTCCTCTAAATTTGCTATTTTTTTACTCAATATTTTATCAAAAGGACAAATAAAATCTTCTTTATTTTCACTAATTTCTCCCTTCTCTTCAAATTTAAAAATTAAATGACAGTTTTTAATTTTTTCTTTTATTTCTGGTATGGCTAATATATTTTTAATATATTTAATATCATCTTCTATTATTATTCGGTATATTATTTTATCTTCTAAAATTAATTCTTTTAATTGATCTGCTTTAATATGAATAGTTTTTTTCTTAATAACTGGTAGGAAAATTTTTTCTGTTTCATAATTATCACTATTTAATTTTAACAATAATAAGAATTTATCACCGTTCTCGCTAAAATCGATTTGATAAGGTGTACCAGTATAAATTATATTTTTCTGCGGTATTTGATAAGAATGAATATGACCTGAAAAGATAGGAGGATTTTCTAAACTCCATTTATCACCTATTTCAGAAATATGTGTTTTCATATTAACACCGCAAAATTCTTGATGAGCAAAAATAGCTCTTATTTCGCTCATGTCAAAATCAATAGTATCTAAAGCTTCTTGAAAGCGGCCTGGTTCTACATAAGGAACGAATATAAATTGTTTAAATTTTTTAACTTTATCTACTATTTGAATATTGGAATGATTTTTAAGTCCCACCAAGCCATGTTCTTCGGTAAGAAAAACACGATTATTAATACGGTCATGATTACCAATTAAGACAAACGTATATTTGATTTTAGCTAATGCTTTAATGAAATTGGTAGCCTGACAAAGAGGCTGTAAATGTACCTTTTCGTGGGTATGTAAAACATCACCTAAAATTACTATAAAAGCAATATTATCTTTTTCTTTTTCCACATATTTAATAGTTTCGCGCGAGAAAACTTCCGTCTCTGCACTATTATTAATTTTAAAGTGGGGATCGCCTATAAGTAAAACATTCATTTTTATTAAATAAGCTTTAATAAAAAATCAAATTTCAAATCCGTTCATTTTGTAATAGTTTAATTTCTCCACAAGCTATCCTGGCCCCGGCATTGCCAGTAATCAAACTTTCTATATTTTTTTCTTCATCTTCATAATGAACAAGACCCATATCATCTTCTTCTGCATGTATAACTAAACTACGATTTATTACACTATCTTTTTGATCTGGAAAAAGAGAGATATTATCTACTTGAAAATAATGTTCTACAACGCCGTCTTCGCTAACAATATTGAAACATAAATCACCATTATGGTTACCATGTTTTACCCCATTTAAATTATCTAAACTCCATGCTGGTTCTACACTAAAATGACCGCCTAATTGTTTACAACAGTCTTTCACATTAGAACATTTTTTAATTTCTGCCATTCCTTTTTCGTGAATATGAAAACCATGCGCGCTTTCCGGTAATCCTTCTAAATAAACAGTTACTTTAACTGGACTTTCTTTATCATATTGGTTAAAAAGAACAAAACCATTTAAGGGCACTTCGGCCATACTATATAAACTTTTCTTATTAGGATGAAATAATACAATAGCCTTCATTTTAAAGATTAATTATTTTATTAGTTTAGATTTTTTTACTACTATCGGCGGATTTACCACTACTTTGGGCCCATTCGCCGCTACTATTAGCACTATTAGTCCAGGCATCGCTAGAAGTAAACGCATCTTTAGCTGATCTAGTTTTGGAAACATAAAATGCCCATAATAAAACAACCCCTGCTATTATTAATATGAGTGCGGCAAAAATAATAGAGTATTTTTTAACAGTAGCATTACTCATTTCGTCGGCAGATTTAGTATCAGCTTTATCTTTCATTTCTTCTACTTTTTCAAAAGTTTGTAGTTTTTCTTGTTCTAAATTATTAGGTGCTGTTGGAACACGAGGAGCCTGCGCGGTTCCTTGGAAAGCAGGATTTGGATAAACTTGACTTCCAGTACTAATCCCATAACCTCCCGGACCATATTCTATATTTATTATGGGACTGTTATAATTACTTCCTAAATTAAGTCGTCTATTTCTTGAAAATCCAGGAGAAACATTATTAGAGGGAGGAGGCGGAGGAGCAGAAGGTGTAGGTATTTTTTTTTCTTTTACATTAGCAGTATCCGCGTAATTACCCTTTTTATTAATTGTCGGAACTTTGCTATAAGCCGGAGGAGGCTGCTGATATATACTTTGATTAGTAGACATTTTATTTTAATTACAAATATATTTGTAATTAAAAATGTATATTCTTTATTTTTTATATAGTTTCGCGGCCGGTGTAGCTGCCTTTTTTATCTTCCGTACCGATTTATTATTACTACTACTTTTCATTATTATTTTTGAGATGGTAGTTTATCTAATTTATTTAAATTTTCGATTACAATGGAATTTATATGAGAGGTATCTGTTTAATTTATTCTTCTTTTTGGGTTATTTTTCTTTCTTTTTACTCTATGAAGATTTTAGCGACGGTGATCATCAAAACTTTAATAATAATATCAAGTAAAATGTATGTTTATTTATTTTATATTTTTTTCTTCGTGATAAGTATATTATTATTACTTTTTTATAATTTTGCTTTTCATAAAGATGTAGATAAATATCAAATAAAGAATATAGTATCAGAAGAATTAAATACTGGTGATATAATCTTAATAGATTTTCAAAATATTAATAATTTTTTCATTACTACTCTTTTTAAAGAGAATTTTATGCACCCAGCTATTGTCTTAAAAGAAGGGAAAGATACTTATGTATTAGATTATATTGCTAATAAAGGTTTGATGAAAAGAACATTAGCAGAATGGCTAGCTTATAATAATGAAAGTATTTTTAGCATCAATAAACTATCTTGTAGTCAAGAAGATAGAGAAAAATTAACTAATAATTTAGAGAATTTGTATCAATTCTATAAACCTAAACTATCTGGTCCGTCTGGTTTTGATTTATCCTGGCGTAGATTTTGGTGGCCAAGAAAGGAATATTATAAACCTTATAATTTTAGAAATATGGTCTGTTTAGAATTAATGGTTTATTTTTTAATGGAAGCAGGAGTAGTTAAGAAAAATAGAAGTGTAGAAAGTTTTTTACCTCGTGATTTTGAAAAAATGCAAGGCTTCAGTTTAAATGATAATTTTTCCTTTAAAGATACATATTTGGTTAATAGTTTAATTTTTTAATTATTTTACTAAAATGGAGAATATAAAGAGTTTTTTCTTTTATAGTTTCGCATTCAGTACTGGTTTATTATTTTATACTATTATACTTTATTTAGGTTATATTATTTTTATGGCTGATGATAGTAGTGAAAATGAACTAAGTTCAGCTCAAAGTACAGAAAGTAAAGAAAAAATATCTGATTTAGAAGATTTAGATTGTTTAGAAGATGCTTAAAATAAGCTCTAGCTAAAATGTCTATCCGTGATTTTTTATCTGATCTAGAAAAAACAGAGAGTAAAATTAAAACTTATTTTAATAATGTTACTCTCTTGAAAAGTTCTTTAATTGAATTAGATAATGTTATCGGTATGGCTAATGTAAAATCCCAAATTATTAAACAAATTAAGACTTATATTAGTACTAAAGCTAAGGGAATATATAAAGAAAGTGATAGAAAACATTGTCTCTTGTGCGGTCCTCCTGGTTGTGGTAAAACTACAGTAGGTAAGATTTTGTGTAAAATTTGGGTGGCTATTGGATTTATTGGTCGAGATAGCAGTGGTGTACCTAAAAAGGTAGCTACTTTTAATAAAGCTCAGGATGAGTTAATACGTAATCAAAGACAAAATATCAGAGAATATAAAGATAGATTAAAAGTAGCCGTTAATACAATTAACAGTACCGGCAGGGCCTCGGGTTTATGTAAACGGAGTGTAGCTAATTTAATTAGATTAAAAGATGGTCGAAGTAATTCACAAATTGACGAAATTATTAACGATATTTCTAACGCCAATAGTATCTTAGAAGAAACACATAAAATAACTCCTAATTTAACTAAAATTAAAACAAATAGTATGCAAGGTTTTGGTATTGAAAATGATGCTAGTTTAATAGATACAAAAGATAGTTCTGACTTACCTTTTTATACTTACAATCGTAATGATGTAGTTAGTCGTTATGTAGGAGATACCGCTCATCGCTGTACTAAGGCTATGACAGAAGCATTGGACGGAGTAGCTTATTTTGACGAAGCTTATAATCTATGCAATAATGCTAATGGTTTTGGCGACTCTTATGGTCAGGAAGCATTAACTACTATTAATCAATTTATGGACGAACATTCTGATAAATTAATTGTTGTTTTTGCTGGTTATAAAGAAGATATTTACAATAATTTGTTTCGTACCCAGAAAGGATTAGAAAGTCGTTTTACCAATAAGTTTGAGATCGAAAAATATAATTCTATTGAACTAACTAAGATTTTTATCCAACGTCTTCGCTATGCAGAATGGATCTTAAGCGAGACCCCTGAACTACAAAAAATAATTAAAGATAATTTTGATTTATTTAAATTTCAAGGCCGTGATATGGATACGCTGGCTGTTTATACCAAAAATATCATGTCCGAGAAAATTTATGATGATATTTTGGAAGGAAAAAATGTAGCTAATCAAATCAATGATTTAGATGTGATTAGAAATGCAATTGAAATTTTCAAACAAAATATGATTAAAGGAGTAAAAACTAATGAAAATGATTTACAACGAATGGTTAATATGTTACGGGCTTAGTTTTAAAATTAGATCCTTTACCATGAATAGATAATAAAAGAGCAAATAATATCCATGCTAAGAAAGGTACATATATCATGATATATCCTTCACCAAATTTAGTATTTTCTACTATTTTGGAATAAAATAATTGTACAAATAATATCAAGCCTAAAATAAGAGTTAAGAATATAACATAAAGAGCTAATTTAATTAAATGTAATTTATTATAAATAATTTGCCAACTATATGTTAATACTAAAACTCCTATTACTAAACCTAGGGTAAAATATTCTTCCTGTCTTTTACTTTCATAAAGTAAAAACCCAAACATAATATAGAGAGCAGTCCATACTATAAAAAAGACCCATCCCGGAGGCTGAAACCAAGCTCTATCTGGTTCACTTTTAATTTTTCCAGCGAAGTAAGAAGTAACAAAAGAAGCCAAAATAGGCGCTGCTATCAAAACTCCATCTGCCTTAGAAGTGTTGCTCATTTTTTAATAACTTAATTAATTGAAAATTGTAAAGGTTTATAAACCACGCGATCATGATCTTCGGGACGTCCACGAGGATGACAAATATAACGAATACCATTAATAGTTTTGTCAAAGGCATGGTGAGTATGACCAAAAAACCAATATTTTAATTTATTACTTCTAATATTAAAAAACCAGCTATTAAACTCTGTACTAATTTTGTCACAGAATTCCATTAACGGGACAGTATGACTAACTATAATAATTTGATTTATATCTTTTCTATTCTCATAATGATTTAATTTATCTTGTAATAATCTATATTCTTCTAAGGATCTTAATTTAACGTTTTTAAAGAATTCTTTCTCCATAATTGGATTATTTAGTTTCTCTATCCAATTAGCAAAATAACCACTGGTATGACCATGGCTATAATTCCACCAACCACAATAACCAATAATGACTGTATCTTTAACTACATAATCTTGTATAGGTAAATATATTAATTTATTATTCTCTAAAATTTTAGTTTGGTAAAATATATCTTGATGTTCTAATAAATTAGGATATTCATAAACATGTTCATGATTACCATCTACAAAAAGGACATGATCATAATACATAGAAATACTGTCCAGATAATCTAAACTTATTTTTAAATTATCACTAATATCACCCGCTACAATTAAGATACTAGGACGGTCTGGTGTTTCCCATTTCATAGGAGCATTTTTAATAGGTCCACAGGGATATTTATTGGTCATTTGCGACCATTGGTCGATATGCAAATCACTGACTAGGTCAATCTCTACAGTATTCATTTTAAAAGGGAGTACAAAAAACTGTTTCAAAACTATTTTTAGCATCTTTACTGAAGAGAGTAATAACATAAAAAATTAATATGATCATAGTAGATAAAGAAAATCCGGTTAAATACCAAGAAAATAAATTCATTTTAAATTACAAAAAATATTATTATAATTTTCGCCAACCCCATTAATATAAACTGCAGTGGCATAAAATATTAACCAAATCAGAGGGGTGGTTAAAAACCCTAATATAAAGGCCTCGCTTTTTTTAAATGGATATGGATTAACTCTCATTTTGCATATAAATTAAAATTGAAATTTAATTTATAAAATTTATTAACAATAATACAATCATGGCTTCCATAGAGACAAACGACAACGACAGAAATCCTAATGGATTTTATTTAATCTATGATAAAACCAACAATAGGGACATTGATCAACTTTCAAGTATGATACCTAATTGTATTTACATGAATAGCTTACCTCATAAAGAAGATAAAAAGGATATTGATAAAATGTTTATGATGGTCGCTCCAAAGGAATTTTACGATAATAATAGTGCAGAAGAATTATTAACAAATTATAATATTGTTATTAGACGCTATCGTCCACCTTTGAATGATAAATTAAAAGAGGGTACTACTTATGGTTTTTATATCACTTCTGATGGCGATTATGCCAAATTTTCATCGGCATTGAATAGTATGTTCGAATTATTTAAAACAACTAAATTAATTGAAGAAGATAGTTACGAAATAATTTATCCAAAACCTTATCCCGATGGAGGTATGAGAAAATATGCTATTGTTAGTTTTAAGAAAAATGACAAAGGTATTTATCCTAGGTCATATATTCGTAAATTAAAGATATTATTAAATAACAGTAACTTTAAAGATATTAACTTTAAAGTTGATTGGCTTTCAGTCAATGTTATGAGAGATATTAAAAAGGGTCATTCAAAAGATAAAAAAGAAAAAGTTACTCAGATGGTGACTGTTTCGAGCTAATTAAATTACCCAATTTTTCCATATCTTTATTACTTACTAAATAATCAAAAACTAATATATGTCTATTTTCTATTTTTTTAGATCTACGTGTAGATCTAAAACCTTTTTTAGCTTCCAGTTGCATATGATTTTTGTTTTCAAAAATATAATCCATAATAGCTCCTACGAAAGGTGGACTTTGATAAGCTTCCCATGTCTTCATAAGCATTTTTTCTCCATGCGCTTTGCCAAAAGTTATTTCTACTTGCTCGGGGACAGTACAAATGATAATACGATTAAGAATATTTTCTTTACTAGTACCAAGTTTAGTAGTTTTAGTTTCAAATTTACCATCTACTTTCTTAGGGGGATGATAGAGAGAAAAAATTAACTTATTATCTTCGTCAATTTCAAAATAATCTCGCAATTGTTTATCGATTTCATTAACTACATCAGGATAAGGACCTTTGAACCATGCCCTTCTTTCCTTCCCTAAAACAGAACTAGTTTGATTAAGTATATTCTCATCTACGCTTTCCAAAAATTCTTTGGTTTCAAAGCTAAGAGAATAACTTTTAATTTTATGTTTTAAACTTATTTGATTTCTTTTAATCATTTTACCAATTGATTTATTTAAGCCAATATATAATTAAAAAATGGATATAAATATCACTAATTTTAGAGGTATTAATTCTTGGCAAGGTCATATCAACAATGGACTGACTTTACTGAAAGGAGAAAGCGGGAGGGGGAAAAGCACTATCCTAGAAGCAATAAAATGGTGTCTTTATGGTCAAATGAGACAGGTTTTTCCTTTTTCTGGTAAGAAAGATACCGAGGTTTCTATCTCAATAAATGATATTATTATTACTCGTAAGAAAAATCCAGAATTGATTAAGTGGTCATGTAAAGATATTGTACTGGAGGCTAGTGCTGCCGAAAAACAAATAGAGAAATATTTTGGTTCTAAATTATTATGGCAAGCTGGTAGTTATATTCAACAAGGAGAAAAAATAGTATTATTAGCAGGTAGTAATAGCGAAAAAAGTGCTTTGATTAAAGAAATAGTTTTTTCTGGTCAAGAAGAAAAAAGCGAAGAATTAATTCATAAATTTAGAGATAAAATTAATTCTTTGGAAAAAGAAGTACATAGTTTTCTTTATATGATGGAAAATATTAAAAATAAAAAGGAGGAATATAACCAGGATAATAGTTCAATCTTAGATAAAATTAAACCTAATTTTTACGAAAGTAAGTTATACAAAAGTAAAGATTTATTACTTGATAAATTAGAAGAAATTAAAACTAGTATTAAAGATAATCAAGAACAAATAATTATTAATAAATTATTAGCAGAAAAAAATAAATTATTAGCAGAAAGTCAAGAACAAATAAAAAAATACCCTCCTGAATTAGATCAGAAAAAATTTTTAGATTGGCAAAATTATAATAGTTATAAGGAAAATTTGAAAGAGATTAATATTAGAGAAGATATAATTATTGAAGAAAATTTAGACCAATTATTACAATTAAATGTTATCCATATTACTAATAAAAATATTTTATCTGAATATAATTTAGAAGAAAAAGACTTATATAATGAATTAGAAATTATAAATAAGAAAATAATAGAATATTATAATTATGAAAAATATAGTGAAAAATTAAAGATATATTCCGACTATCAAAATAATATTAAAAAATATCAAGATTATTTTGATAATTTAATTAAATTAGAAGAAAATATCTTAAAAAATTGGCATTATATAAATACTCAATTAGATTTAAATTTAGATCTAAATGATGATAATTTAATCAGCTTAGAATATAAATTAAAACATTGTAAGGAAGGATTTTTAACTTGTCCTAATTGTAATAAAAAACTCTTGTTAAAAGATAACAAATTAATAGAAAAGAATATAAATATAGAAGAAAAGATATTAGCTAAATTAGAGAAAATATTAGCTAATATTAAATTATATCTGAAAAATAAAAAAGAGTGCCAAGATAAGATAAATACCCTTTCTGAGAATGAAATAGAAAAACCAGAAGAAAAAATAGATCCTGAGATTGATGATATAGATTATTATAAAAATAAACAAATTAAGTTAAGTCAGTATCAAAAAATAGAAGGGGTTAATATCAGTGAAAAAATAAGTATTCTTAAAAATAGGGAAAGGGTTAAAGAAATAGAAAATTATATTAAGAAAATTTATCAATCTTTTTTTGATAATTATATTATTGACGAAGAAAATTATTTTTCTAATTTTATATCTTTAAAGAACAATATTATTGAGTCCAAAAAATATATAAATAACCATGAAAATAAAGAAATATTGGATTTAGAAAAAGAAGAAAAATTAATAGTTCGTATTGAAGAAAAATTAGCTACTATTAAAGAACAAGAAAATATTTATGCTATTAAAGATAATATTACTAAATATGAAGAACAATATCAAAAAGAAGCAGAAAAATATAACCAAGCTAATAAAGAAATAAAAATATGTCAAAAATTAATCAAATTAATCCAACATAGTGAAAATGAAAGTTTTACTCATTTTATTAATTATTTCAATATACTTACTAATGAAATTTTAACTATTCTTTTTGAAAATTGCTATCTTAAAATAAAAGCTTTTAAAGAAAATGACAAAACTAAAACCATAAAAGCCCAATTAGATTTTAATATTTTTATAGATGGTAATAAATATGATAATTGGCATATTCTTTCAGGAGGAGAAAAAGATAGAATAAGTATAGCTATGACGTTAGCTTTTAATTATTTAAAAACTAATAAGCTGTTGCTTCTAGATGAATGCATGGCTAGCTTGGATGTAGATAACAGGGCTAAATGTCTGAAAGCTATCAAAAAATATGCTAAGGATAAAATAGTCATAAATATTTGTCACGAAACTATCGAAGGTTTTTATGATGAAATTATTGATTATTAGAGATAGTTAAATTATTATTATAAAAATTATCAAATCCCATATAAATAGTAATAGATGATGTCATATTTTCTAATCCAGTGTCGTAATAAATTTTAATCCTCCTTTGGGCATTTGGTAGTTTATAAAAAATACTTTTACTATAATCAGAATAATCAATCTGAGCATCATTGATGTAATAGAAAATGTTCAAAGTACCATTACCTATAATAGTACTTTCTGTTTTTATAATATTATCTTCAAATTTCTGTCCACTAGTTGTACTAAAAGATAATGGAAAATTATCCATACTACTATCTGTAAGATTAAACGAATATTCCAAATTACTCTTGATATTTAAACCATTATTACTATTTATTATGCCCGACGTATCGTCTAATTTATAATAAAAAATATTATTTTGTTGTGTTAAATTATATTCACCTCCACTAGGGAAACCGGCTACTATACTCTGAGGTTTGAAATAAAAATTACAATCAAAACTTGTACCAATATTTTGTCGACCACGTGATTGTCTAATAGCTGAAAATTTAATAACATTATTATTAGGAAAATCTTCTAATACTGGTAAAACTTTATTTACCGAGCCCATATAAATATTACTCGTATCACTATAAGGTACAGAGAAAAAATCGTGCAAATCAGTAGTATTGACAATATTGAACTCCCTCAATTGACCACTATTATAAGCCAGTGGTAGTGGCTGAGATTTAATATTGTCAACAGGCATACTAAAATTATTAGTCAATAAAGTAATATTACTACTAGTACCGTCATTACTCTTAATGTTAAAAACATCATAAATATCAGTGATATAATCTGGCGTACTAGTATTCTCGGTCACTACCCCTACACAAATAGCACTATTAGAGAATATATCGGTAGTAAAATTATTAAATAATAATCCAGGATTTTCTTGATTTAAATTATTTATTAAATTATTATCTAGACGATAACTAATATTAGAAAGATAATCACTTCCAAAGAGACCATACATACGACATTTAAAACTATCATGATTAAATATTTGATAAGCACTAACGCCGTCAGTTAATTGTCCAGCTGGAGAAGAAGTACCTATTAAATATTGATTATATTGCAAGGGCTCGCCTTGGCCATTATCGGCTATATGAATTTCTAAAATATCATCTAGACTAGCTTTATATGTACCAGCTGTAAAATTTTGTGGTTCACTAATAGTATAATCTATAATTTCTTTCCATTTATTATCATTCCAATTATAATCAAAACCAGAACCGTTTTCGCTAATAATACTGAGACCATTAGTGTTGTAGCGATTTTTACTAAAATTAGTATAATAACTTACAAAACTACCTGCATTAATACTACCGCCAGAACTAGATGGTTGTAAATAACCACGGGCTAATATTTCCTTATCTGTATCAGTAAAATACCAAATATCACCTAATTTATATCCACTGCCTTCGTTGATAATTCTGGCTTGATTAATAGGATAATAACCTTGATTATTAATAGTAACATTAACACTGCTACCTCCTCCTATTTTGGTTAGTAAAATATTGTCACCACTTTTAAATTTATTATCATATTCACTAGTTATAAAGGTAGCATCACTGGTACCAATATCTACTAAAACTGGATTATTATCTTTAAAGCTAATCATAGACATACCAAAATGTCTATTATTTATACTATTGAAATTATTTTTAGTCAAAATAGTACCATTTTGACTTACATCAAAAACGGGATAATCTTGACTATTTATATCCAAGGGTAACATAAAGAAAACTATGCTGTTTGCAAAAGTAATATCTGAAACACCACTATCTAGCCAATCATTAGTGCAGTATGGTTTACCTTCGTCCAAACCATTAAGAATAGGAATTTGATAAATATATTGGACTAAATTATCAGCTGCTGCTATATCACCACTATCTTTCAAATATTGAGCACTTTTATAATTTTTAGCACTATAAGGTACTGCTGGTAGTGAAAGATATTCGTCTTCTTTATGAGTAAGAAAACCTTGTCCCATAATACTGGCCAAGGAACTAGCTCCGGGTAATACACTAATAAAACTATTACTAAAATCCAAAATCTTATCTGTAAATTTAACATTAGGTTGTGGACAATAATTAGTTTTATTGGCATAATCACTAACACAAAGAGGATAATTATTAATATTTAATTCATTAAATTGGATTATTTGTTCATTGGTTATTGATGGACTTTCGTTACTAAAAGTAAAGAAATTATTTTGGTTAGAATATAAATCCAATTCTGTTAAAGTAATCTCTTCCCATCCGGAAGTGGAGCTAGGATAAGAAGTACCAGAAAATAAATTATCATTAGCTTTCCACAATCTTCCTTGATATTTAACTACAGTACCTTTTAAATAAGACTCTTCGAGAACAAAATCAATAACAGAACTTTCATTATAGATACTTTCAGCTCTAGCTTGCCATGTATTTAAATTAAAAGAAGAACTCTCGTCAGTAACATTACGATAATATATTCTTTGATTTGGATTAATATAATCTACTATTTGTTTTTCACTATATGTAGTAGTATCATTATAATTTAGAATAGTATTTATACTAGTAATATCTCCAGTGACATAGTCGTAACCAGCTATATTTTTATCAGTAGCTCTCAAAATGTAATTACTTCTAGATATAAATTCATCACCTTCGTTAACAGAGGGATTAACATCAATAGTAGCTATTTGAAATGATGTAATAGCACCAAATCCGTTCCTGTTAGGAGTATTATTATCAACATTAACATTGGGATAATAAATTATACCTTCTGGTTTACCAATAGTTTTAATGTTGTTAATTGAAATAGTACCTTTTTCAGAAGTAAAAGTAGTGGCAGATAATCTAAGATAAGCAATCTGGTTAGCTTCAGAAAGAATTTTAGATTGACTCAAATATTTGTTATTATTATGAATAGGAACTTTACTTTTAAATTCATTATTATCTAAGGGGAAAAAGCCCATTCCCTCTAAAGTAATATTTGTATCTTCTTTTTTAGCACCGGTAGTAACATCATATACTGTAATAGTCATACTATTTTCAAAACCTGGTCGAGGAGTTTTAAGTACAGTAATGTTTGGCCACCAAGTAGAAGGATAAGTAGTGGTTGATCCATTATAATAATAAGCCAAATAATATTCATCCTTATTTATTGTATGTGTATACTGGGATAAATTAGTACTATTAATATCATTAGCACTGCCTTCTAATATTGAACAATAGTAATCATATCTTTTATCATATATATCATTTTTGAAGAAAATATTAGTTCTAATTACTCTTAAACTTAACTTGCTGTCAGTATCAAATTCTAAATCAATAGTATCTCCAATTTGAAAAGAAGTTTTAAAATCATCATTAGTAGTATATCTAGACGAACGAAATTCATTAATATATAAATAAGCTACACCGTCACTGGTCTCTGACCGTACATCTAAAAGAGCACTAATTGTTTTAGCATTAGTTGACATACTAGCCAAATATAATTTCTGATTATTATCACCAAATGTTTGATTAGGTATGGTAACTGATTTTTTAATGTAATTAGCACTAATGAATGGTGTAAATGCCAGACTCTCGTTGATAGGGAAATTACCCGTAAGACCAGTCGATGCCCAACTATATGGAACGTCTAAAGTTATTTGAAATGATATTTTATCTTCCGATATATTAGTAATAGGAAAATTCAAATCTAACAAACTATCCTTAATAGGAAATGCGCCATACTGATACCCATAACCAATAGTACTTATTGGATAAAAATAATTATTACTGTTTAAATTTAAAATATTCCTTTCTACTGTTAAAGTTTTGTCATTTATTTTTGTAACTAATACAATTTCAAAACAAGGATTAAACAACTCTCTGCTATTATTATCTATAATGTCTTCTTGAAATGCTGGAGGATTATACAAATCACCACCACCTGTTGACAGAGCAGTAGGAACTATTACCAGATAATCTCCTACTTTTATTTGTGTACTTAAAGTACTACAAATAAAAGTAGTAGTATTAAGATTATAAAAATTATTATTATCATTAGAAATAATAGCACCGTATTTATCTAAATTCAAAAAATTGTTGGCATTAGTTAAAATAGCTTGAATAAGAGGGTTAAAGAAAGTAAAACCAGTTTGAAAGATATCACCTACTTCTAAATTTAGATTTTTTATAGTTTTGTCCTGATAAGTTATAATAAATACTTGATTGGTAATATCGTAACTTTCAGGATTACTACCGAGACTGCTAATATTATTACCACCAAAAGATATACCAATAGCATTGTAGTTAAAAAGATCTTTATCTGTATTATCAGTGTTTAATTTTTTAGCCAATTGATTATTTCTATCCCACCAAGTAGAACCTGGGTTAAATTCATTATAATTATGATAAGGGGCTATATTTTTTCTAAAAACTGGTTGAATGGCTAATTGGTTAGGTTCTAAGCCAGTGACCCCGCTTTGATTTGTACGGAAAATATAATTATTATTACTATTTTTATAAAATAATGTTTGGTAATTAGAAACTTCGGCATCTGGTGTAGGAATAAAAATACGATCCCAAAAGAGTGGATTTAAAGGATAATTAGTATTATCATTAGTAGTAGATAAATAATAATCTTGTTTAAATCTAGTTAAATAAAGCTCTTCGTCGGGAGCATATTTTTTTCCACTTACCTCTTCTCTGGTAAAATAAGGAGGGAAACATTTAGTTTCGTCGTCGGGATTATAAGGGTCTCTGAACTTATTTAAACATACCATTTTGTTTTCTACAATATCTAGTCCATTTTCCATATAACCATATTCATTCATATAATCCCCGTTGGGATTTAATACATTTACATCAGTTTTAACATTATAACCACTACTCTCCCTTTCTTGTTGACATGGCTGTGAACCTATACTTAACCCCAAAACACCGCAACTAGCTCCTATGTCAGTATTAAAATTAGAACAAGGAACATTGATAACAATAGTATTATTATTTGTACCTCCTTTACTGGGAGAATTTAAAGTTACCTGAGTTCCAGTAGCTAAAGGTTTATTATATTTATCATAACAAATATTAGTAGTAGTTCCGTCAGGATTTTCTATATAAGGAGACTGAAAAAGTTTAAAATCAGCAGCTACCAATAATTTTTTCTCTGGATTAACAATCGTATCATATCTACTATTATCATTTACTATTTTTTTAGCTTGTGTTGTCAAAATCTGGTTATATAATTTACTTTTTTGTGTAAAAATAGTATCACCGCTAACTTTATTCAAAAGATTATCATTTTCTCTAAAAACTGAAATTATACTGCCAGTGTTATTAACAGTATTATAAATAATATTAGCTATACTGTTACCATCTTGATAAATTTGTATATCATTGTTAACATTGGAAGAAGGAATAAACTCTGGTAAAAATACTTGTTGATTTATTTGGGCATTATTGGGTATAGTAAAAGTTATATTAGATATATTATAGTTGTTCAGATTAACATTAACTGTACCAATTTCAAAAAGATCTTTAAAATCAGTTAATTTATAATCACGTTTAGGAGGTTCATTCAAAGCATGATTATTATTGATATTAGGCATATAAAAAGTGATATCCTTATAATTAATAAAAGTATGATTATGAGTATCGGTAAAATTTTTAGATAAAAAGACAGGGTAATGAAAAATATCAGAAGTATCCTTATAAACCATAGCCAAGGTAGAATATTGATTAAAATCCAAATAGTTTAAATATTCTTCTGGTTTATTAGCAACTGCTTGACTAGCATTACTCGGTAAATAAAAAATAGTTTCTTCATAATCAGGGAAAGTAATGGAATTAGTATAAGTAGTATTAACTAAATAAACTGGGTAATAATAAAGCGGGACACCGGTACTAGTTTCAGTAATAAAAAAAGGCTTAGTACTAATATCATTTATTAATATTTTATCATCTCTATTTATTCCAGGATTAGGTTCAGTGGTAAAAAATATTTTAGTCCCTTCCGCTGTTGTATCAGTAGTATCATATTCAAATTTTTTCAAATAAAGTGGATAGAAAAACCCATAAGTAGTAGATTTAACAGGGGGTAGTTGCACTTCTTTATCAAATAAAAAGAAAGCATCATTATTATAATAAGAAAGGGTGTCGATACTACGTGTCAATAATAATTGTTTGTTATTATTATAATTTTGACCATTTTTGAGAAAAATATTATTGGTTAAAAGAAATTCAGTATAATCAATAGAAAAGTTAAGTAATTTACTATCACTTTTTCTCTCTATATTAAATAATAAATTATTATTATTAATTTTAGCATTTAATTTTCGCCAATAAATTTTTTCGTTTCTATTAAGAATAATATTATTAATAATTCCTGTTGAGCTACCTGTATCAATAATAGAAACTAATCTGCCATTATTATAATTATTGGTTACTCCACGGTAATAAATAAGATCGCCAGGACTTAAAATTTTGTTGGGGTCCCCAATAGTGGTAGTACTTAGACCAAAGGCAACGTCTACCGGTCCTTCTTCGCTATCTAACATAGGAGCTATATTTATAGGTATATATTGATTGATTACTTTGACTTTGTTTTCAATTGTATCTAATTGGTAAAATTTATCATGATAAAAATTTACAGCAACATAAGTACCTGAACTATTTGTATATTCTATATTATCAATATTATTATCAAGATTATTATCATTAGTATTGATATACATTATGATATTATCATTATCAAAATTATTATTAAGAAAGGTACCTTCTATATTAGTATTAATTTTATTGACCAACATGACTTCATTATTTAACTGTAATTTAATATAATTTTCATAATCATAATAATAATCATAATTACTAGATAATAAAGTAGGTAAATTTTCAATCATATTATAGAAATTATTAAAAAAGAATTTTTCTTGTATAATATTATAATTAAGTGTGGAACTAATAATATTTTTATTTCCAGCTGGATATAACTCTATTAAATCAGGAATTTTATTTTCATTCACATGTTTGTAGCAAATATTAGGATAATAAAAATCATTAGGTACTTCGGTGACACTATTTAATATTTCTATCTGATTAACATCATTAATATCATAACAAATATGCCTTTTAACTCCTTCTTGGTCAAATTCAGTAGGATAATACATTAAGACATTTTTACTTGATTTAGTATCAAATAAACCATTTAATTTGATACTCCCGTCCTGACCACATGTGTAACGGCAATTATTAGCTCCAGTAGTATCATAATTATTACAAGTGTAAGTCTTAGTATAATAACCTTGATAATTTTCAGGGATACAGTTTTTAAGTTTATATTTCAAATTATTAGTATCAAAATCTCCGATAAAAAAATTCGTTTCGTCAAAACCAGTTTTGGTATTAGCTACTTTATTGCAACCTATTCCTTGTAATAACTGATTTTCCTTACCATTTATATTTATATTTTTATAATCAACTGCATCATTAACTGTAAATAAGCTACCTAGACATTGTTGTTGACAAGGTCTTTCTAATACCTTATAATCATAAGTCATATGACCTTTATCATCTATACAGCCTTTGCCAGTACTTGGATGGGGTATACATTTAAAAATAGTTTTTTGTGTAGAGGGTTCTGTGCATTTGCCGGTATTGTTAGTACAAGGCAAGGTGATAGGATCACTATAAAACCCATAGCCTTCTAGTAAAGAATTTTTCTTATCTGACTGTTTCCTTTTAAAAAGTTCTTCTCTGTATATCATAATCAATAGCAAGGATACAGCTAAAATAATAGCAAATACAATAATAGTAATGTATTCACCTTTCATTTTAATAAATTTATTATTTTATCAAAACAAAATAATAATAAAAAAAATGAGCTATAGTTTGGGCAATATGATAGGGAAAGGAAGTGATGGTGAAGTTTATGAATTAATAAATAAAAATAATATCAGAGATAAAGTAGTAAAATTTATTCAGCCTAGTTTTTATGGTATTCGTAATTATTTAGAACCATATATTTTATTACATATTAACCATGATAATATAATGTCTGCAGATGCTATTGAAATAGAAGAAGATGGACTAGTTAAAATTATTCAAAATAAAGCAGACAATGATTTAAATCGAAGGATAAAAGATAAAAAATTAAATCAGGTTAGAAAATTAAAATATATGCGACAATTAACAGAAGCTATTTATTTTTTACAATCATATAGTATAATTCACGGAGATATAAAGCCTCATAATATATTACTTTTAAATGATAATATTAAGTTATCTGATTTTTCACTCTCTCGTATCATATTAAAAGAACCTACTATATGTTTGCAAAAACCTTATACTATTGCTTATCGAGCTCCAGAAATTAAAGAAAATCAAATATTTTTAAAATCAGATATCTGGGCGCTAGGATGTACTCTTTACGAAATATATTATGGTAATAGATATTTTAACATTAGTAAAGAATACAAAATATATCATGTTGATGATAATAATGAAGAAAATATTTTTAATAAATTAATTGTAAATATGGTAGAGATAGATTTGGCTAAAAGATTAGATATAGAAGAAGTAATAAATTTTTTCCATATAGAAAAAAAATTATATAGAACTTTTTTAAAACCTAATATTAAATTTGATAATAATAATATACATGCTAAATATTTACAAAAGTGTTATTATGACGATAAAAACACTAAAATGAGTAATAAATATAAAAAAATAGAACAAAAATTAGCTAAGGAATATAAGTTTAATATTTACGAAAATACTAAAGAAGTAGAATGTTAAATATTAATATTTTTGTAAAATGATTATAAAAAAATATAAAAAAATATAAAATGGATTTGCAAAACTATATTCTCCACACTGAAAAGGATCCCGAAAACTGGCATTTTTACAAGCGCCAAGAAGCTTGTGATTGGTCAGCCGAGGAATTCGATTTTACTAAAGAAAAAGATGATTATGACAAGGCATCCGATAATATTAAAAAACTATTAAAAGGTATTTTTGGTTTTTTCCTGGTTGGCGATGGTCTTATTTCTGAAGATATGATTGTATTTTTACAAGAAGCTATAAAGGAGAAAAATTGGTCTTTAGTTTATTATTTAAGTATGCAATTAAAAGTAGAAAACACTCATGCCGAAACGTACAGTAAAGCTGCTTTGACTATTGTACCAGAAGCGGAGCATCAAGAAATGTTCGAGATGTGTGAAAAATTAGATTGTATTAAAGCTAAGGGAGAATGGATTAAACAATATATCGATAGTAGTTCTTCACCAGCTTTGCGTTACGTGGCTTGCGCGGTGGGCGAAGGAGTATTCTTTGTTTCTTTGTTTGCTATTATATTTTATATGCGTAAGTTAAATCTATTTAAAAATTTCATTGAAAGTAATGAGCAAATCTCCAAAGATGAGAGTATACACAGAGATCAAAAAGCTATGGAAGCTAAAAGACTATTGAAAGTTTCGGAACACGAATTAGCTAAACAAATTATTATGTCTGGTGTTGAAATAGAAAAAGAACATGCTCGTTATTTATTACAAAATCCTGTCATGGGTCAGCAAGCAGATATAGATGCTGGTTTAACCTTAGATAATTTGTTTAAATATATTGAAATGTTAGCCGATCAAGTAGCTATACTTTGTGGTCTAGAAATTATCTACGGAGCTAGCGCCGAACTCCCTTGGATGGAAGATATTAATCTTTCACAAAAAACCAATTTTTATGAGAGAGATGTAGTGGGTAGTTATCGTAAATTTAATCCTCAAGAAGAAGCTTCGACCGGAGACAACGATTTTGTTGATCCTGACGACGAAGAATTTTGATAGCCTTTACCTTGCAAAATAATTAAAATAGCGTAAATAATTAATATCAAAGCATAGGACCAATTTAAGATAGCCTGTGCGCTAATATTATTACTATTAAGTCTGGGTAATTTAAACATTAAAAAGCCAATAATAATATAATATATGGCAGTTAAAATGAGAAAAAAGAAACTAAAAACATAAAATATACTTTTGTGTATATTACTTCTTATTTTTACAAATATAAATAAAAATATAACAGCTACTAATATACTAACAGCTAGGGTAAAATTAGCAGCGTTATAATCATTATAACGCTCCTTTCTCTCGTTAGTTATAAAAAGTTTATTTAAATCTTGTATTTGATATTCATTATTAAAAAGGGTCATACCGGTCATGGTACCGTAAGCAATGGTAAAAATACCCAAGGAAGATAATGATAATAAAAGATCCATCTTTTATTATTAGATTAAATATTAAATATGACTATTGGTTACTAATTTCTAAATCCCTTTTTGATGCTAGTGAAAAAATATTATTAACATATAATGCTCCCAAAACTAAGAAAGCAATAGTATAACATAAAGTATTTATAAAGGGATAGTTATAGGATAAATTTTCACCTGTTTTAGTACCAAATATATCTTCGTCAGTGGAAAAATACGCCAAAAGTGCTATCAAAGATATTAAAATAGCTAAACCAAATAAAAATAAGAATAAAATTTCCCATTTAAATTTAGTTACATGACCATAATCGTCCTTGGTAACCACTCTTTCTATTAATAAAACTAATATAGCAAAAGCTCCAACATAACTACCGATAGTAGTAGCTAAAAGAGTACTATGATAATTTCCTTTATTATCTTTATTTATCTGTTTAACATACCTATCACTTAAAAAAGTAAAATTATTTTTGGTAAAAGTCATAATACTCATAAAAAAAGCATAGATTACGCTACTAGCGAATAAAAAAATTAAAGGTAAATTAGTATAATTCATTTTTATATTAAAATAAAATTTGAATTATAAATATAGCTAGCGAATAAAAAAAATGAGCCTACCAAACTTAAACGATGGAATTGTTATTTTCTCCGATGCCGGTAATGTTATGTTCACCTCGACTGGTGAAATACTGGATAATAAAAAAACTATAAGAAAACACAAAATTAACAAAAATATTGTTCATGAAAAATTTAATGAAATGCGTAAATATACTACCAATGATTTTTGGGATAGATTTTTATATAAATGTGCTCGAAATATATTTCCTAACAAAGATTTTAAATTTGTTAATGATATTCTATATTATAAGATAAAAACTAAAAAACATCGCGCTGAATTATTTATCGATGAAGATAATTTAGAACAGAGTTTTATAGATCTAAAAAAATTTTTGAGAGATAAAGGAATAAAACCTAATAGTGAAGTTACTGAGAATGAAAATTTTTTTGAAAAAGATACAATAGAAATTAATCAATGGAAGGATGTTAAAAAAGAATTAAAAAATGAAAAAATCATAGAATTTATTAAAATAGAGAAAGAATTAAATAACTTAAATTATTATGAAGAAAGGCAATTGGAAAGTATCTTAAAAACAGCCACAGCTGGTGATATTTTGAATAACGATAATATTGTTATTAAAGATGATAAAATCGAAAGAATTAATTATTTAGTATGGTGTCCAGAAAAAAGATTATATAGTTTAGACATTGATAATATTCCTATTAAGTTTGCTAAAATTAATAAAATAAAAAACGAAAATAATTATTATACCTATAATAGTTGCAGTGCTGATAATTATAATTTTAATAAAGAAATGGAAAGATTAGATATTGGTAAAAAATGGGAATTATTTTTAGAGAATTTTTATAATAAAAATGGGTTATGTAATGCTAGCTAAACCAGAGTGTCCTTATTGCAAAGCTGCTAAGGAAATATTTGAAGAGGAAAATATTGAAGTAAAAATATATCAAGCAGATACCTATGATAAAAAAAATGATTTTTCTGATAAAAAATTTAAGGAAAGATATGGCAAAAATGCTACCTATCCGAGAATTTATGAAAATGGTAATTTAATAGGAGGATATAATGAACTAAAAGTACATTTTGAATTGTAAAATTTTAAAGATATATTAATCGAAGATATATCTTTTTTTTTGGGTCCCCCACAAGGAGGGCTTTTTTATTTTTTATTTTTTTGGTCCCCCACAAGGAGGGCTTTTATTTTAAAAAAAAGGGAATGAGGATCAACATTGGTAGTAAACCATGATTAAATCCTCGCATAATCCGAATTCTACACGAAAGAAATCAACAGCGACAACTTTGCCATTTATAGTGATTTTCTCTGCAAAGAACCAGCGGCAACCTTTGCCTGTAATTTTGACATTGTGAAGACAAATATCAAAACCAGCTTTGGTTTGTACACTAAGAGAGTACTTACCATCTTGTTCTTTCACAATCACAAAATTGTTGCGATAGTATAATAGTTCCTGAGGTGTTATGTAATGTTCTTCAAAATCATTATCATGATTAGAAGAAAATCCTTCTGGAACAGCAAGATGATTCATAATTCTGTTTACAGCAGCCTCTTCGGCAGCTTTTTCAGCAGCAGCTTTTTCAGCAGCAGCTTTTAAAATTGAAACTGCAACAGAGATCGCTTCGGACATGGTCTTTTTGACCGAATTTGTGCCTTTACCAAGGGCAGCGCAAGTTTTTGAAAAGAGCGCAGGATTTTCTTCTTTAAAGACAACAGGGTCGACTTTTGGGAAGAAATTTTTAGGTTCAAATGTAAACATCTTGATAATGAATAAAGCGGACAGGGGGTCCTCTATTACGTTTTTGAGAGTAGTAACCGATAATATCTAAAAATAAAAAATTTTTTTTTATTTTTCAATTTTCTTCAAATTTTAGAGAATTCTTCTATTATTTCAATAGTTTCCATTACTTCATATTTTCTTTTAGCTGCTTCGCCATCAGTGACAAATTTAATCATATTATAAAATTCTCTTAATTTATTCAGATACCCACCGCAACTTTCATTGGCACATAATTGCTCAAAATTATCACGCAAATACTTAAATTTCTTATCCCTACCATCATAACACTTGGAATGCGTCTTACAAAAGATACCTTCCTTAGTCTCGTAACCTTTGTATTTACATCTAAAATTTAATTTACCAGTAGAGCAAGTATTTATATTATATGCTTGGCATTGATCTTGATTAATTTCTCTGTTAATTTTATCTTGCATATCTTCAATACCTTTTCTAATATTAGGTTTTTCTAATAGATAAACACCATACATTTCATTAAGATAAGCATAGATATCATCAAAATAAAAAAGACTATCTTTGATATTCTTTTTCTTATAAATAATATTTTGATAATAACTCTTATATTCTTGTAAAAGTTCGTTTAATTCTTTATGATGTTCTTCACATAATAACCCATATTTTCTCCTTCTTTCTTCACAGTCTCGTGCCACACATTCTTTTCTTCTACGATAAAAATAATTAATTATATCAGGTGAAAGACCGCAGGTATTTTTACCAAAATAAGATCTTTTTATTCCACAACCAATAATAATACCTTTGGGACTTTCACAAGCTCCTCCTGGCTGAGCACTTAATTGTTTACATAATTCATCTCGCATAGTTAATTCCTTGTCTAAATTATCTTCGTCGATACGAGCAAAATTTTTAAAACCTTTACTTAATAAATATTTGTCCGTTTCATAATCTTCGTTAGGTATACATTTACTTTTAAAACCCAAAGTTCCTCTTTTTATTTTACATCTATTGGCTACTTTTTCGCTAGTACATGCATTGACACTTAACTTATAACATTCTTCCGGTAATTTAAGTGTTTTCTTTTTTTTATCACCACTCATATTATTTTAATAACAAAAAAGATTAGAAATAATCACTTTCCATTTGTCCTGGATCGTCGGGAATATCTAATATATCTAAATCTGCATAATTTTGATTATTTTCATATTCTTTTTCCAAATCAATATTTTCTTCTTCTAATCGAGATACTAAAAATGTAGGCATTTCCATACGGGGCGGGTCGGGTATGTCCTCTTTCAAACATAATTCAGGTTTCTTACCTTGCTCTGGCAAATTAAGTAAAACTGTATCTTGTAAATCAGGTTTGTTAAAATCGGCATTCAAATCTTGCGGTACAGTGGAATAACAGGGACCGATTAAATAATCAGTTTCCAAAGCAATATCTTTAATAGCTTCTCCTTTATTTTTATTATTCTCATCGTTAATATATTTTTCACTATATTCGATTTTATTAAATCCAGTACCATTGCGACAATTACTGCCAGTAATAATACAACCTGAAATACCTTTAATTTCATCTAATGAGCCAAAAGCAGAACCTTCTTGGAAAATATCCATACTTCTCTCATAACTACAACTACTCAAAACACTATTACCTATTTTATTAACACCAGTACTATTAATAGCCAAAAGTACACCCAAGCCAGTTTGAAAATCAGTCAAAAGTTCTATATTAACTGGGTTTAAGTCCTTGGCTAAATTAGTTTGAAAATATTTATTAATTAAATAAAATCTAGCTGCTTCAATACCTAAATGTTCGCATACACTATTAACATTATCAGGATAAGTAAAAGAACCATCAATCATATTATTACTCATTAAATCATTTATTATATTTTTACCTTGAATATTAGCATGATAATAATAACAATATCTGTAAAGAGGTGGAAAAATAGGTAAATCGTCGGCATGAACTTTACTAGCGTTTTTTATATTTTCCTCAATAATACTAGCCATTTGAGCTTCAATAAATTTAATTTTTTCTTCTATTAAAGTAACAGGAGTAATACCAGTAACTACTTTATCATCCCTCTTATTAAAAATTATCCCCTTTTCATCAATTTCATAAAGATTTTTAACTTTGCCTTCTTTTTTATCATAATAATTAACATCTAATTTCTTAGGCAATAATACTACCATAGAAGTACTACTATCTTGTAAGTTATTTTCGATAATTTTAAATCCAGCACTTTCAAAAAGTTTAATATATTTATCAGTACTGATACCATCAAAATAAAGAAAGTTTTTATGTACCCTGATATACCATAATCTACTAATATCATCAAATTTAAGATTATAGGGTTTTTTAGAAAATCTTTCTAAATCAGCTGAACTATTAACCGGTGTTTCTTTAAAACTTCGTATCAAATTAATACCTTCAGAAATGCCAATATGCTCGATACCTTTTACCCCTTTGATAATCATATCTTTAAAATTACTCGGTAGTAAAACATTGAGAAAAATTTGACTTTGTTCTTCAATATCACTAGTAAAAGGAATATTATTTTTACCTACTTTTTCGTTAAGTTTATTAATATATAATTTAATAAATTCTGGTTCTACATGAATATCTATAATACCTTTATAACTGGAAGAAGCAATACATTTAACTGTTTGTTTAATCTCAGAAGATCTAGTATTATATTCAATAGTTTTGACAACATCATTAATAAAAATATTATATTTATAACAATGATTTAAATTAAGATATAATCTTAAAAATTTACCTCCCTTGTAGATAAAATTACTACCCATGGTAGTAAGGTAATTATCATACCATATTTTATCTTCCGGACTAATACTATCCAAGATTTCGTAATTAGTTTTGACATGATCAACACTAACTCCTTTCAAATTATTACTTAATATTTTGATTTCTTCCTGGGTTAAATTTTTATCTTTAAAATGTATAACAATATTATCTTCAGTTGGTTTAGAAACTCGAAATAATCTATTCAAAAATCCTAACCCGCCTTGATTATTCTTAGACCCAGCTTGGTGAAATGTATTTAGTGTAGCTTGTGTTAATTTTTGACTTATAGAAGTAGCACTATTAACACCTACGCTTTCGCCTCCCGAACAAACTGACTTTAAATATTTAGCTCTAATATCTTTTTTAATTCGATCAATAGTATCATCAGTAACAGAAAATTTAAGTTTTAATAATTGTCTTTTCAATACTTCTTTGACTTGTCTATTATTGTCTTCTGCTATTTCTTTAATAGTAGCTGGTATAATAGTAATTACACTTAAAATATCCTCTATTTCTTTATCGGTCAAAACACGTGGTGCATTTTTGTGATTAAGATATTTAATTAATTGCTCTTGTAATTTTTTAACATCACTTTTATTTGCTTTGGCTGATAAAAAGTTTGTCTTTAAAGCCCTATATACTTCTAAATGATAAATCTTGGGAATTTTATCCAAGACTTGTTTAATTTCAGCCGGGCTTAAAGTTATTCTTTCAGACATTTTTTACTAGTTAGTAATAATTATTTTTTCAATTACTAAATAAAAAATGAAGAATATTTTATTAACTTTTGGAGAGGAAGAAATAAAAAAAGAGTGGATGAATTATTTTGATGATTATTATTATATTCAAAGTAAAGATAAAAGTATTAACCATAAAGAATTAAAAATATTTTTTAAAGAAAAATTGATTATAGCTAATGGAGAAGATAATTTATTTATTATTAATAATGATTTAAATAGTAACAATCAAATAGATAAAATTTTAAATTATATAACAAATGATATATTAAGTAAAGAAAAATTCTGTTATCTATGGAATTATATGCAAGAATGTCAAAAATTAAAATTAGCTGATAGTTATAAAGATTATAAATTTTATCATACTAATTTAGCTAGTGAAATATTTGCTGTAGCTGCTCGCTTTAAAACATGGTATTCTATCTTATTAAATCGGGATAAAGATACACCACTTTATTTGAGATTACAGGATAATTTAAAAGATAATGTCTATTTTGTCTGGCCTTCGCCTTTTACCCTACCTCTAGACAAAATAGATAATAATTATTTATTAACTAGTTTGTGTAAAGAAAATTTTAATGCTCAGCCTTTGCAACCATACAATAATAATGTAGCTAAAATATTCTTTATTTTAACTATAAGTATAGTCTCTGTTTTTTTCTACTTTTTTTGGAAAAAAATTCCCCGTCCTAGATATTTTTATCTAAAACATACCTCTCAGAAATTTTAAATTCTTATTTTTTAATATCAAAATATAGCTTAAATTATCTTTGACTTGCGGGTATACAAATTTGTTAATTTCATCCATTAAAGTGCAGCCATATTCATAATTACAGATACCATCTAAATACATTTTGGCCACTTGACCAATAGTTTTATCTAGGAAAATATCATCATCTTCCTCTTCACTATTTTTCTCTTTTTGCAGTACTTCTCTGACAGTAATAGCTTTATTTTTTTTAATAATATCATCTAATTTATCTTGTTTATTATTTATAAAACCTATTTTTTTATAAATACTTTCTTCCCCTGCTAATAGACTAATTATTTCTTCGTAGAGAAAAATACCTTGATTATCACAAATACATTCTAATTGTTGATCAGAAGTATAAAATATCTTTTCTACTCCCATACATCTAGCGATATAAAATAACAAACCTATGAAATTTTTAGTCTCTTGAAACTTTTTATCGTCCTGGGCATAATAATCAGTAAAAACTTTCAAATCTTTGGGTAATTTTATCTTTAAGGTAGCATTACATTTATTTATATCAGTTAATTTAATATAATAATCTTCATTACCGATGACAATATCATAATTATCATGTTTGACAATCTTAATTAATTTAGCTTGGTAATCTCGTTTACTTAATAATAAATACATATCCAAAACGATGGCATTATCTGATAGATGTAGATTTTCTTGGGGTAAACAACGATATTGTTTATTATAAAATTTCTTAATCTTATCCCGACAATTTTCATTACTTTCAAAGAATTCTTTTAATTCTGATAAGTAGATACTAAAACAAGAAGTTTTAAATTCTTTGATATAATCAGGTATAGAGATAAATTCATTTTCTAATTTATTATCAATCATATATTCTAAAAATATTTTCTTTTCTCTCTTAAGATCGATATAATCTAAACAAATTCTTTTTAATACTTTGGCCGCTATTCTACTCTTATAATTTTTACTATTATAATAAATAACATCTTGAAATACTTCCATAGTACCTATATCATTACTGATAGCATAATTAATGAATTTTTTGGAACTACTATCACTAATATCATTTATATTTTTGATTATAGCTTTTTCTGGTTTATAAATAAGACAAAAAATATCAATACCTTTGGGAGGTTGCCAAATATATTCTGGATATAAATATTCTTTTTTTCTTTCATCTAATTCAAAATCACAACAAAGAGTAAAGAAAGTAAATACTTCGGCTACTATTCTATCACCATATCTAAAATTAGTGTTCCATTCTTCGGCCTCATAATCCGCTTCTTTTTTCTTATAAGGTCCTTCTACTATTTCACGATGAAACCCTCCTTTTTTTATAATTTTTTTGACCCAATAACCGCCGTCTTTGAATTGGGTAAAAGCATTTAGTACATCTTCGAAACTGGTTAGACCCTGATCTAAATAAGCCTCGTAAATCATTTTAATTGATAATTAAAATATGTCCGGTTTGAAATTATTTAGTTTGGGTGATTTAGATATTACTACTGGTGGAAGTTCAGCTAGTGTGGCTGGTTTAACCGAAGTGGGAACCAGTATTGTCAAAGGACTGGAAAATACTGGACTGACATTAGATAGTGGATCTAGTATTTATTTTGATACTAACGGACAGGATAGAATGATGATAACTCCTGGTGGGAAGGTGGGGGTAGGAACTAATGAACCCGAAGAAGAGTTTCACATTTCTGGTTCAGGAGGCGTCCGTTCTTTATTACAAAACACTGGTGCTGGCAATGCGTTTTCAGAATTTAGAGCTGGAGCTAATGGACAATCAAAATGGTTGACTGGATGCGGCAGTGCGGATAATTTTGGTATTTATCAAAAAGATAATGCTGGTGGTACAAGCGTCAATAAATACAGGATATATATTGCGACTGATGGCAAAGTGGGTATCGGTGATTTTACTGGATCTGGGGGTCAACCAGGGGGTCTTTTACATATACTTCAACCTGGTACAGGTTTTGGTGATGGTATAAGAATTGGAGAAAATAGTACTAATTATTGGGATATTTATACTAGTGGTAATTTAAATTTTTTTGTTAACGGAGGCGGCAACGGGGGGTATATAAATAATGGTATAACCCCCGCTAATCAAATGAATTTCACTGGTCAGCATAGAAATCTTATGAATACTTCTATCGGTGTTTCCCAAGAAGGTTTAATAGTTTCAACCACAAATAAAATTATAAATGTTAATAATGGTGTTTCTCCAACTATCAACGAAAGTTTGCCTTATTGTGTGATCACAAATACTGATAATGATAAAAAGGTTTTCGGAGTAATATCTAGTAAAGAGGATAATGAAAATTCACGTGAGTATGCTGCTGGTAGGTTTGTATCAGTTAGTCAAAAAGAAAATATTAATGAAGAAAGAATGTATATTAACTCAGTTGGAGAAGGAGCCGTTTGGGTAGCTAATAAAAATGGAAGTTTAGAAATGGGAGATTATATTACGTCTACTAATATACCAGGTTATGGAGGAAAACAAGCTGATCCATCACTGCATAATTATACCGTGGGAAAGATGACTTGTGATTGTGATTTCAGTTTAACCAAAATAGCGAAACAAAAATTAAAAACGATAGGCACGTCAGCTGGCCAAGAAATAGTTTATGATAGTCAAGGAAATCCGGAATTTGAAAACGATTTAGATCCAGATGGAAATATTCAAATGGTTTATGAATATCAAACTCGCTTTTTACAAGCCGATGGAACATTATTAGTGGATCAAAGTGATTACGAAACTAGATTGGCTAATGGCGAAGCAGTCTATATCGGCTGTTTTGTCGGGTGCACTTATCATTGCGGATAAATAGGCTTTCTAAACTTATTTTAATTATCAATTAAAATATGTCCGGTTTGAAATTATTTAGTTTGGGAAGTTTAGATATTACTACTGGTGGAAGTTCAGCTAGTGTGGCTGGTTTAACCGAAGTGGGAACCAGTATTGTCAAAGGACTGGAAAATACTGGGTTGACTTTGGATAGTGGATCTAGTATTTATTTTGATACTAACGAGAGTAATAGAATGATAATAACACCAGGCGGGAGTGTGGGGATTGGAACGAGTAATCCTATTTCAGAATTAGCAGTAGCTGGGAAAATAGCAATCACATCAGAATTAGGTGCTTCGCCTACTCCTCCTCCTGATAGAAATGGTTGGTTTTATACCAAAAATGACGGCGCGGTATACTGGCAATCTCATGGTGTTTCAGAAACCAATTTAACAACTCAATTATGGGAAGTCGATTTTTATGATGATAATTTAGCTGCTAATCAAACAATAAAAATGTTTAGTAATATGGGAAAAAATTATTCTTATGATTATCCGGCAAAAGCCGACGGGACGATAAAAGAATTTATTGTGGCTCTTGATGACAGTGACGATAGGGTTACTAGTGATTGGAATGCCGGGTCAGTAAGCTGGGGTATAAGTATTAATGGTATAAACGTATATAACACGATTGGTTATGAAAAGGGTCCTTTTATTACTGCTGTTAGTTCTGACGGAATGTCTAGTGACAATACATTAGCTTTATATATTCCAATAGTTCCTGGTATAAGTATAAAAAATCGAGAGTTATTACAGTGTTTTGTTACTACTGACAATTCATTTAACGCAGCTGGTATGGAAACTTTTACCAATATAGTAATTGAAATATAATTACAATAATTTGTTTCTCCATTTACACTTTAATATTGTGATTGGTCGAGCCTCTAAACATATTTTAATTTCAATTAAAATATGTCCGGTTTGAAATTATTTAGTTTAGGAAGTTTAGATATTACTACTGGCGGAAGTTCAGTTAATGTAGCTGATTTAACCGAAGTAGGAACCAGTATTGTCAAGGGACTGGAAAGTACTGGGTTGACTTTGGATAGCGGATCTAGTATTTATTTTGATACTAACGAGAGTAATAAAATGGTAATAACACCAGACGGGAGTGTGGGGATTGGAACGAGTAATCCTATTTCAAAATTAGCAGTAGCTGGGAAAATAGCAATCACATCAGAATTAGGTGCTTCACCTACTCCTCCTCCTGCCGGCAATGGTTGGTTTTATACTAAAGAAGGAGCGGTATACTGGCAATCTCATGGTGTTTCAGAAACCAATTTAACAACTCAATTATGGGAAGTCGATTTTTATAAAGATAATATGCCTGGCAATACACCACCAATAAAAATGTTTAGTAATATTGGCAGAGACGTATCTTTTGATTATGCGGTTAAAGTTGACGGGACAGTAAAAGAAATTCATGTGGCTCTTGATAACAGTGATAATAGATACAATGATTGGAATGCCGGGACAATACAATGGGGTATATGTGTTAACGGTGCACACAAATTTAGCACACCTGTATATGGTCCTACTGGTTTTGGTGCTTCTGTTATTTCTGATGGAGTATCTAGTGCCGATACATATATTGTAGTTGTCCCGGTTCCTGGTGTAAGTGTAAAAAAACATGATTTTTTACAATGTACTATTGCTACCGTGGGTTTAAATTCATCAGTGGCTGGTAATATGGAAACTTTTACCAATATAGTACTTGAAATATAATTACAATAATTTGTTTCTCCATATGCACTTTATTATGACTGATTGAGCCTCTAAATATATTTTAATTGATAATTAAAATATGTCCGGTTTGAAATTATTTAGTTTAGGAAGTTTAGATATTACTACTGGCGGAAGTTCAGTTAATGTAGCTGGTTTAACCGAAGTAGGAACCAGTATTGTCAAAGGACTGGAAAGTACTGGTTTGACTTTGGATAGTGGATCTAGTATTTATTTTGATATTAACGAGAGTAATAGAATGATAATAACACCCGAAGGAAGTGTGGGTATTGGAACGAGTAATCCTATTTCAGAATTAGAAGTGGCTGGGAAAATAGCAATCACATCAGAATTAGGCGCTTCACCTACTCCTCCACCTGATGGTAATGGTTGGTTTTATACCAAAGAAGGTGGTGCAATATACTGGCAATCTCATGACGTACCAGAAACTAATTTAACAACTCGGCTTTGGGAAGTCGATTTTTACAAAAAGGATATGAAGACATTTGGAACTTCACCCTTGTGGAGTAACAATGGACCTGGATATTCTTTAGATTATCCGATAAAAGTTGACGGAAAAATAACAGAAATTTATTTGGCCCTTAGTAATTTTGATACTACTTATGATAGTTGGACTAGCGGAGCAATAGAATGGGGTGTATGTGTTAATTACGAAACATTTTTTGGCGTTAGTTATACTAATAACACCACATTCGGTGCTTCTATTAGTTCTAATGGAATATCTACCGATACTACAAAAATGATAATTTTTCCATTAGATACCCCTAAAAGTGTAAAAAGAAAAGATTTTTTACAATGTTTTGTTACTACCAATTCTGTAAACATAGCTAATATGGATACTTATATCAATATAGTTATTGAAAATAATTAAAATTTTATTATCTGTACTTATCATTGCGGATAAATTTTTATATATAAAATATATAAAAACTAATTTTTCTCTAAATAGTGATCAATAGCTAATTGGAAATTATTCCTAGCTTTATCGTCACTAACAAAAACATCTAATACATATTTTTTGTCATTTTTATCCAATCCATAAACTTGATAAAATTGATCTTTTTTGAGGGTCTTGGTACTCTTAACACTCACTTCTACGATATTAGGATTTTCACTCCGTGCTTTAGCCAAAGCTAATTCTAGACCTTCTAATTGCGAGGCTGTCTTTTTGCGTTTTATCATATCCCTCCACTCAGGAGTAATACCTTTTTTGATCAAAAATAAACGAGCGTTTTCAAAAGCTCCATTTTTAGCTGGTCTTAGGGTAGCTTCTGTAGCTTTTCCTAAAACTGTGCCTGGTTTAATATTTTTGCCATGTTTGGCTAATATTTTAGATCCATAATCATTCAGTATAACTTTGGCTTCAATCATACTATTAGCTAATTTCTGAGTAGTGAAATTAATACCATTATTTTCCACATTACCATGAATACTCAAAGGAGTATCGATGTCATTTTTGAGCAGAATTTGGTTACCACATTCTAAAATTTCATCCCAAACATCAGAAGGAATTTCGTTAGGTTTTTTCATATGAAAAGTTTTTTCACTCTTAGGTTTAACATCTCTTATCTCTTTCACTAATTGTTCTACAAAGTTTCTATCTACTCGCTTTAATTCATTGGAAAAATCATAATCATCAAACATATTCTTAAAAACATAATAAATAATATTAGTAGCTTGGCCTAAACTACTACTTTTTTCATTAAGAATTATATCCAAAGCACCAGTAACTGACTCAAATAAATCTTCTTGTATAGCTTGATTATCTCGAAGTTTATCCGGTACAATAGCCCAATAAGATAATTTTAAATGTTTAGAAATAACACTTTGACCTTCTGTCTTTAAAATCTGTTGTTTAATATTAGTCAAATCTTCTTCCGTAGCAGTGGGATATCTTTCTAAGAAATAAATAATCAAAGCATATTCTTGAACCTTATCGCCTAATGTTTCCAAAGATTCGTAATTTTCCTCTCGATCGGGGTTGATAATCTCATGTGTAAAGGCTCTTAACCAAACCTGTGTAAGTGTTTTCTTATTTAGCAAAAAAGGTAATAATTGTTCTTTACCAGGAGGTAACATTCTCCCTATCAATTGATATAAATAACTATAAAATTCTTTCATAAAAACTTTAGATTTTGCATCTGGTTTAACCGAAGGTAAAGGTAAATTATCAAATAAACTTAAATTAATTTCATTCGCTTTTCTTTTGGTTACCGGGGCACTTTTGGGTTGCTCTAAAACTATTTTAACTTCTTCACCCCTGGTATATGAATAAGTAGTACTACTTAAACTAGCCAATTTAACATCCCTAAGATTATCAAAATCTCTAATCAAAAAAGATTTAAATTTTTTGATATTTTTATTAAGATAGATATAGACATTATTAGGTAATTTTTGCATTCGCCAACCTTCTTGTTCCGCTGGTTGTACAGCACTGATAAAAAAAATCAGTGGAAAAAAAGCACTAAATTTACCCATAGTATCAGCAAAATCTTTTTCGTTTAATTTTATTTTATTATAAATAACTACAGCATTTTGTAAACGCTCTGCTAGTAATTCAGTATTGGTTTCCCAATCCTCTGTACTTATGTTTCTTTTACCACCGGCAAAATCAACATCCACTTCCCCCACTGTCACGATTTCTTTCAGTTTATCTTTAAAACTAGAAATAAAATCTCCGAGTAGATAGTTATTTTCAGCATAAATATCTAGTAGTGAAAATCCTTTGATTTTTAAACTAGCTAATATTTTAACTAGATTGTTAGTAATTACATTATAACTTTCTGCTGATTCCATTTTTTTAATTATATTTTAATTAAAAAAATCATTTTTTATTTTCAAAATTAACAGTGATGGCATAATGAAAAGTATAAATAAATATAATAATTGTTAATACAGAAGCACTGACTATAATTTCTCCTTCATTTATCATTTTATATAATTTAAATATATAAATGTTATTTTATTGACACATTAAACAAACTTCGTCGGTACAAATAATATTATTTTTTCTACTTTTTAATTGTTTATGATATTCTTGAATGGATATATCTACGGTAAATCTTTCTGTCTGAGAAGCAGGATTAGCTCGTAAATAATACATACCAGTTTTTAAACCCAAAGCATTAGAATAAGTATGAACAGCTTTCATTTTCTTAATATCAGGTTCTGGTAAATAAATATTCAATGATTGTGATTGACAAACATAAATACCTCTTTGTCGAGCCATTTGCATAGTATCTTTTTGTGAAATTTCATACATACCGCGATGGATATTTTTAATGTGTTGTATTTCTAATAATTTGGCTGCTCTGATTTTACCGTCGTTATAAAATTCAGACGGAAAGATATGCTGATTGTCAGCTACAAAATGATCTAATTTTTCAATAGAACCATTAGACATCATAATAAAATCTATAGTTTCTTTATTCCAAAGTCCTCGTTGGACCATATCCTCTACAAAAGGTTCTGAAAAAGCAGTGAAATTACCATGTACTAATTTACGAGAATAAACCAATGTTTGATGAGCTTCAGTGGTTTCAGCATTACGCAATAATTGCGCCGAGCTAGCTGTAGGCATCAGAGCTATTAACATAGAGTTACGAACCCCGTCTTGTACGATATCTTTTCTTAGTTGCCCCCAGGAATGTTTTTCAATATCCATGCCCCAGTCTACCGGGTTAATGGGTTCATTATCTTCTTCTTTATAAATCTTGCTATTTAATCTGTTAATAGATTTTAAATAATCTGCCTCTTGTTGCCATAAATTAAATTGAAAGAAACCATTAGATAGAGGAGAACCTTTGACTTTTTGCCATCTCCCGTCCATAAAAACTTCGCACTCACCTGTCCGGAAATTATTATATTCTCCTTCTTGAAGAGCCAATAACCTGGACTGATAAAGAGCATGATAATACATAGCTGCAAAAATCATCTTATTTAATTTAAATGCTTCTGGACTATCATAAGCTATATCTAAGAGAGCAAATACTTCTGCTAAACCAGAAACACCAATACCAATAGGGCGATTATCAAAATTTGGTGTACTAATTTTTCCTCTTTTAATTACCTTACCCTGACTATCTCTTTCATCCAAAGGGTAATAATTATAATCTATTACTTTATTAATATTTCTAGTTAAAGATTGTGTAGCTTTACCCATAGCTTCAAAATCATAAAAATCTTTCAAATTATCAAGAGTTAATTTTTGATCTGATTTTTTGACAAAAGCTTTCAAATTAAGATGACCAAGATTACAACTAGCTATGGAGTCGGGAGTAGAAGGCTCCGAAATTTCCAAACACTGTGATGTAAAAATACCATTGAATATGCCTGCGTTTCTTTTAGGTTCTGTAAAACAATATGTATCATCTCGTCTGCCATGATTTATTACTTCGTTCACTGTTATAAAACGGTTAGCATCTCTTTGTATATTCCTTTTATTAATAACTAATCTATGAGTTTCTAACCCATTATTCAACAAAATTTGTAGATCAAAAGATGAAACTAAAAGTCTATATAATTCTTTGCAATTGTATTCCTTGCTTCCTCCTTTACCATCAGGTAATAAAGTTTTTCTTTCTTCTGTTGCAACAGAAATTTTAGGATTACAACCACAGGTCTGAAGCATATATTTTACATTGAGTAAGAATTCTCTGTTAATAGAAGATACCTGCAACGATTGATTATCACCGTTACTAACAATACAACCATCTGCGTCAATATACCCAGAGAACCATTCTAATTTACTTTTTAAACTTTTATCAATAGGTACATAAAATTTATCTTTAATATAAACATTTAGTGTTAAGTTAATTTTGTTATTTTTTTCTTCTCCTTTTGTTCTATAATCTAATTTATCTAATAGTTTTATTTTATCACCATAAAGCGATACTAAAGGTTTATCAGTATAACATAATCCTTGACAAAATTCTTCACTTTCATCATCATCTTGTTCGTAACAAATATGTCTATTACAATATCTTTTGTTTTCAATAGATCTATAATCACATTTCTTAATTTCTTCTTTATATTTATTATAAGTACCATCACCTGTAAAAAATCCAGAAGTATAAGCATAATCTATATCTTCTCCTTTGTCTATTATAGGATAAGAGCATTTAACTAATCTCATATTCGATTTTAGATTTTGTGCTTCTATTATTTCTACCGTAGTAGATTTGATAATATCTGATTTTAGTTTAGAATTGCTGAATAATTTTTGTATATAAAATTTATGATAAGGAGTACATTCTAAGTAAGAACCGTCGCTTAAATTAACCTTAATAAGTTCTTGATCTATACCTGTTTGTTTAATTGTTACTTCACTAAATTCTTTACCATTCCAAACATTAATATTTTGGTCTTTTAATTTATCAATTCTAATATGGCCTTTGTCCGTAAGAACTAATGTTTCGGGAGCAACACATAAATTTAAATTTTCTGTAGGCCCGATATTAGCCATATTATTTTTCTCATTAACTGGGTCACGATAGACAATATAAGGCATAGAACTTTTAACATTCATATCACATAATTTATTATAAACATCACGAGCTTTCATAACTCTGTAATCAATTAAATGTTTACGCATTTTAATCCTTTCTACAGTCTTAGCATGATAATCTAAAACTAATTTTCGATCAGCTCCGTCTTGATTAACTAATTTTTCCATTTCTTTAATTGTTTGATCTAATTTATCAAATTCTATTTTTTTACTAATAGCTGCTTGTTCTACCTTCTCATAAATTTCTTCAAATTTATGACCATGGCTGCCTAATAAAGCATGACCATCTATCTTAGCTTTAGCTGGACAAAAGAAAGTCCAATCTTGATCTTTTTTTACTCTATCCATAAAAAGTCGAGATAGATAAGCACATATATTTGCTTGTTCAAATCTGATACCATTATGGGTATAATTATCTCTAGTTTGAATAAAGTCCATAAAATCAATATGCCAATCTATTAAAGTGATGGTCATAGCTCCGTTTCTTTTTCCACCTTGATTAACGCATTTAATAGTGGCATCATAAATTTTAGCAAAAGGCAAAACACCGCTGGATTTACCGGTATTGCTAATATTAGAATGTCTAACTGCATTCATAGAAAGTCCAATACCTCCTTGTAATTTACTAATTAAACCAACGTCTCCGGCACCGGAATATAGCAGGCTTTCGAGATTGTCACCTAAAGTCAAAAGAAAACAATTTTCGGCTATAATTCCTTCGATACAATAAGAATGATCATCATCTACTCCGATAGTATAAACATACTCTGGTCTCTCTAAACTTAATGTTTTGCTATCTAATCTAACAAAATTTTGATTATCTATTATTTTTCTACGTGTGCTACATTTCATAACTTTTTTAGTCGACATTCTATCATCATTATAATGTTTGCTAATTTCATCTTTTTGTAAATATTCAAAGGGTAATTCTATCAAAGCTGAGTCTGTAGTAGCTAATTTATTTCTAGATTTATCGACAAAATTATATCTAGCATAAACACCGTTAACTCTTAATAAATAAAATATATCTTTTATTAATTTAACATTACTTAATTGAATTATTAGTTTATTTTTTTCTGTCCAACAACCATCAGTAGAAAATAAACCAGTCATAAAAGATTTAAGTTCCTGGCCACCCCAATAATACATTCTTTGATCTAATTTTTTCTTATCAAAACCAGAGCCATAATTAGTATCAAAATATTTACCTAAAACAGCAGAATGAAAGTCTAAATAATATAAATTTTCATTACTATTAGTACCTTTATTAATTTTACCTTCAATACCAGTTTTTTCTTTACCTATTTTAACTAATCTTTCTATAATTTGATAGTTAGATTTATGAGCCACAAATCTAATACCATGTACTTTCTTTTTTCCATTTCTAGTTTTATTAATAATATTACCATCACCAAACCAAGCCCCTACAAAAAAAGCCCAATTTTTATCAGCCTGCCATTCCTTCTTAATAGGTGAATTAGATTTCTGACGAATTATTAAATTATTAGTACCATTTAAATGATCACGGGTAATATATTCGGTACTAATGTTTAACCAATTATCTTTAGTTATATATTTGTGATAATCTTCTACACCTTCTAACATATCAACGAGATAAGTTTTACTTTGTGTATTAGCCGGCGGGAGAGCAATATAATCACCTACACATAAATATTCCATGGGTATCCATTTTGGTTTATTTTCACCTTTGGCTTGAACAGCCCAAAAACGATGATTATCAGTTACATCAAAATCAAAAGTACGATTAAGTTTAATATTATATAAACTTCTTTCTCCTAATGGATTTTGATGCAATTGAGATACTTTCTTAATATTACCTTTATGAGTTTTAACTTCATCACCTATCTGTACATCTTCAATATTAACAATACCGCGATTATAAGTAAATATTTTAGTACCCGCTTTAAAGCAACTTGACATCTGATTTTTACGTGTCCCAGCGTTGAACATAGTGGGAGAAGCATGAACATAATCTTGATTAATTAATTCATAATAACATTGTTTTACTTCCTCCCAACTATCCCGATAATAGAATTGAATTGCTTGACGCAAAAACATTTGACATGGTGTCTCTATTGGATTTTCCTCGTGAGAAATTTTTAATAAATAATTAACGCACGAAGAAGCAGATAAAATATTATATCTTTCAAAATTTTGATAATAAGTATCTTCTAATAATTGATTAATTTCTTTACTATATTTTAACATAAAATCTTTAATCTCTTGTCTTAATATATCATTAGCAATACTTATATATTCTTCAATATTAATAGGACAATTTTTGATATTAACATACATAAAAATACGCCCAGCTAATAGGTAACTATCCGGGTATTTTAATGTAGGTAAGGAAAGAGCAAAGATTTTTAATTCTTGATTATTCCTTACTATATCTAGGCTTTTCACCATTTCTGGTGAAAGCGTCAGACCCTCGGCAAACTTCTTCAGTAGCTCAGACATTTTAACTATTTTTTTTAAAATTTTTTTAATCATTTTTGATTTTTGTATTAAATATGTATTTCTAAAAATGGATGAAAAGAAGATAAACAAGGATTTTAATTCCTTAGTTAAATTTCGTTTATCTGTATTTATAACTGTCATAATTTTAATGGTTATAGTTGCTCCTTTATACTGGGTCTTTATATTTAATAAAAAAAGAAAGGCCAAGCCAATTATAAAGAGTAATACAGTTACTGGTAAACCTGGAAATAAAGATGCGCCATTGCTTAGTGCTGGGGAAATAGATGACTCTCAGCCTAGCAATGGTTATTCTTATTCTGGGCTAGGTCAGCCTTGTAATAATTCGGCCGAGCCATGGGGTGTAGCTAATTTACCTTCTGCCTATAAACCACAACCATGTGATCAGACTGCCGGATTACAATGTGTGCAAGGGATTTATGAAGGCAGTATTTGTCTGTCTCAAATAGGCTTTTTTTGTGACTCGGTTAATGACTGTGTCCCTGAAGCTGATGCTTGTTTTAATAATATCTGTTCAAAGCAAGGAGATACAATAAATCAACGCTGCATTAGTGACGGTGATTGTCAAGTATTAATAGATTATAACGAAGCTAATACTCAACCTAAGATATATAATCATATCTGTCAAAAAGAAAAAGGGAAAAAATTTGGTTATTGTAAAGTTAATTTATATCCCTATGATAATGGTTGTAATAGTAATAGCGAATGTGCCGAAGGGGTAGAGTGTGTTAATCAAAGAGGAAACTTTAATATAACTATTACTATTTCTAATAATGTTTCTTCCTTTAAATTTAAAGACAATATTAATTGGGGTAATTTAAATGATTTAGTAGCTCAAGTTTTTGATAGTACTGGTAAAAGTAAAGGTACTTATCAAATATATGATTTTGAGACTAGCACTAATTCAGGAAAATTACAACCTACTAGCACTACCAAAACCGGAAATTTAAGTGACGGAAATTATACTATATCTTTAGGGCAAGCAAATAAAGGTATTTGTTTGAAAAAAATAACCAAAGGTGGACCGGCTAACCTAAGTTTAGGAGGTGTCAGTATCCCTTGTGAAGATGGCACTACTAATATTAAAAACTTTTGTTTAACTACCAACTCGCCAAGCATAGGTGATGTTTGTGTTAATGGAATAGTTAATTGTCCTTCTCTAAAAGTTAACGATTATACTATTCAACCAGAATGTTTATATAATGATGCTACTGAACAAGGAATACTTAATGATTATTATTTTGGTCTTAGTTCTGGTGCTTTTGCTGAATATAAATTAGGTAACTGTACGGTTCCGTCGGTAGGTAAAGAACAATTATGTGATAATTTATGGAATGGTTGCTCTGGACCTTATATTTGTATTCAAGAAACTAGTCAAAATGGAAATCCGGTCAGTATTTGTAATGTTCCTTTTCAAGCACAAATATGCTTCAATGGCAAGTGTCCTGAAAACTATATTTGTGGTAACCCCGACGGCGCTCCGCCTCTTTGTTTAGGAAAAAAAGAAGCTTTTTGTATTGAAAACGGGGATTGTAAAAGCGATCAATGCTCCTCATATAGTATTAAAGTTTTTGATCCCGTCAGTAGTAAAATTATAAATACTTTTCCTATAAATTTACCTGCAATGGCTAATGATAATATCAAACTTAATTTATATCATCCAGAAATAAGTGCTACTACTTTTCCCCAATCTAATAAATTAATTGTGCCAACTATAAAACTATTTTGGTTTAAAGCTGCTAGTGGGAATTATGGTGTTACTATTATTGATAAAAATAATACTACTAAGACTATACATATATCAGTTCCTACTAGCTATGAAATTAAAGATATTATTATGGATGAAGATGAAAACTTTTTAATGCTTTATAAACGTCCTGTTACCAATACTATGAGACAAAGAAGTTTTCCTATAGGAAGTATTAGTACCAACGAATTTGAATTACCAGATTATAATGGTTTAATTAATGGAATAAAAGTTTATTATGTTAATACTGGTAGCGGAGCAAATATGGCCCCTACTAATCAAATTTATACTCTTAATAAATTAGGTAATTCACCATTCTCAAATTTTGCACTAAAAAATAAAGAAGGGAATGAAGTAACATTGAATTCGTCTATAAGTTATAATAAACAACATTTTATTGTTACTTATGATAATAAATATGCTGTTCAGACCAATTTAGAAATTTCTGCTAGTAAACCTTATCCATTATTACCTAGTTATGATTTTACTAATAAACCAATTACCGAACAATTAAAAAATGGAGATTTGCTTTATTATCATAAAGTGGGCGCTGATAATATTTTACGTGGGGATGTTCTTATTACTCCACCGAACATCCCCACTTCTCCGCCTGATCAGAGAGCTCATATAATGAAGGAAAATAGTCCCTATTATATAACTCCTATCGGAACTGATTTAGGAGGCAGTAATGGTAATATAGACAACTGGGTTTTTAGTACTGGCGTAACACCTTCTAACAATATAAATTATATAATTACACAAGGATATTATCATTCTGTTGGAGGTTATCCTATAATAGATAATTACAAAGCTATAAATCAATATATACCTAATGGTAATTATGGAAATTACTTTAGTCTAAATAGTAAAGGATTTTATACTTATGGTATAACTACTTTTAATCCAGATGATTATACAGATGGCGACGTAACAGATTTTACTTCACAAGATGATTTTGATTATATCTATGATCAAAATAAAAAAACGTATGATATCAATGGTATTAATCAAGGGATAACTTATCTTTATAATAGTCTTGATGATAATATTAAAATTAATAGTAAAAAGATTAATAATAAAAATTATTTAATTATCAATAAAGGTTTATGTTATTCCCCGGAATATGATAATTCTAGATACATTAATCAATTCATACAGCTAGAATATAATGTTAATAGGGATAGTAATATTAACAGCGATAGTTACACCGGAAATAATTTTGAAAATACTTTAATTACTACTTTAGGTACAAGTAGGAGTATATTTTCGTTCAATATTGTAAAAAATATTGCTCAAAATCAAAGTAAGGGTTTCTATTATAGGGATATTAAAAATGGTGAAAATAATATAGATTATGTTAATATAAATAATAACGATAGTCTTTTTTATACTCTTGGTAATAACAACAGTCTAAATAATAAAAGTGAAAATAGTTTAGCTATTAATAGTAAATACGAAGAATTTTCTTATAAGCGACAAAACACTGGTACAGACCCTTATGTCCCAGTAACAGAATACAATGATTTTAATAAATTTAATGATCTTAAACCTCTTGATTTTTCTAATTTAGTGAATATATCAGAAAGAAAAGCAAACGAAAATTATTTTATAGAAGAACAAAGTTATATTTATATATATGATGAAACTGATATTAATAATATTTTAAATTTCTCTTCTAGTGAATTAGTCTTAACAAAAGAAGCTAAAGAAGAACAACTTAAAACCAAAAAAGAACTTTTATCATCTGCTAAAAGTGCAGCTTTAGCTGAAAGTATATTCCAAAATGTATATGTAAATAACGCGCCACAAATAACATGGGATCTAATTAATATCGTTGAGTATGAAGTCAATATGGAAACAGAATATTTAAAAATTAAAATACATGCAAGAATTGATAAATATGATAATATTAAAGATATAATAGAGGCTAATACTAAATGGCAATTACATGTATATAATTTTGTCAAATTAAATTATTATTATATAAATTTTAATGATGTTTTAAATAAAAATAGTATTGATTTTGTTGAAAACTATGTTTATACTTTACAGGATGCTAGTTTACTATTCAATGGTAGTAAAGGTAACGAATTTTATAAGGATACTTATATTGGTAGTACTAATGATAACAAATACGGTTTATATAGAACAGGATATAATAATATTATGATAGAAACTGCTGGGAAAAATAGTGATCATACATACAATACTTTACCTACCGCAGGTAATGCTTATTCTATATATACTATTAACGATGGCGCAGGGGTTAAATTAACTCAACCTGAAGGTCTTACTTCTTGGTATGCAGATGAAAAAAGTTATCACTATAGTGATACTTGTGGTTTTGAATTTTATGAAATGAATGCTAATGTAAGTTATTATAATTATAATCCAGCTAATTATCCTTTATTAAGCTCCCCTCCTTCCGTAATAGAACACAGTGCTGAATATGTTAACAATATTAGACCAGACAGAATGCCATACCAATATTATATAGTTAATAGAGATCTTTCTTATCCTTATTTGACTTCACCTGGTAGAATATTAGCTACAAATTATTATCCAAATACACCTTGTATACCCACTGGTCCTTTTAGCCAAATGCATGCTACTAGATATACAGCCATCGATAATAATAGTGGCGTGGATTTAGATAATACCAATTCTTTGAGTAATGGTAGATTTTTTCCATGTTTTATGCCATTTACAAATAAACAAATAGAAGTCTTAACTACTGCGAATAATAGTATAAATGAGACAACCGGTGTGTTAGAAATGATTCAACAAATACCTTTACCCGAAACAATAATAATCAAAGGCGGTTGTCCAAATTCAGCTTTTACTAACGCATCTACTAATATAGGAGTTAATGATTTTAGTCAATGTTATATTAGTACTCCCGATTCGATAACGATGCCTGATCGTTTTGGTAAAGGAAATTTCAAAATAACCAGAAAATACACCGGTCATATCAGTTTGCCTTATAGTAAGTACAGTAAAAATATGTATGCTGTAAATCAATTATTTGCTAGTTCTTTACCCTTAGGAGATACCTTTTTTATAAATAGTAGTCCTATCAAAAAGGACTTTATTATACCTACGGTAGCTTACGATAAAGATGGTAAGGTTATTATTAAAAATTTAGGTAATATTCCATTATATCAAACCCATATGGCTCATTATCAAACTGGAACAAATAAAAATGCTGATTACTTTAATCAAACTAATCAAGTAGCTATTAGCTTTCCTAAATGGTTAAAAGCTAGATATGTTAGTAGGGCTAATGAAATACCCAAAATAAGAAAAGTTATTATTGATAGTAACGACGGTAATAATTATGCTAATGCCACTTATTATGCGTTTATTGAATATGGAGGCAATACTAGTCTAGTTTATTTAGATGCCGAAAATACTAATTTTGATTTAGCTCAAAATCAAGGTATACCTACCAGTAAAAGTATTTTCAAAGACGGGAGTAAAATTAATGAAGTAATAGAAGGTTTTACTATGTCAGGAGCTGATAAATTATTGTATATTTTGAGTAAGTCCTGTAATTAAAAAAGCTAACCATAATGTATATTTACTATCAGAAGAAATTATCCTAACGATAAAATTAATTAATGCTAAATTAGTAATACGTCGATTTATCACCCTTACTATATGAAAGGTAGAAATAATTAAACAGGAAAGATAAATTAATATATGACCTTTACCGGTGACTATTTTCTTTTTATATAAAGTCATCATAAAGGCAGAAGATTGAATAGCTATTAATGCATTAAAAGCTAAGTCGCCTAAATGATCATTCATAAATATATGCGAAGCAATGGCTAGAAATTGATACGCAGAATAAAATTTAGAGAGATGTTTATAATAAACATTTATTTCTAATTTTTCAACCGTAGACCTGACCGCTGTATTCCCAGGTGTACCATACTTAGCCGTAATTCTATCTGCTTGTAAATGATGCAAAGCTACTACTATTGGCAATACATAAAAAGGAGCATTGGGAAATAAAACAGCTATTATAAAAACAGAAAGACAACGTAAAGTAAAAATAACTGCATGTAATCGATATTCTTCATAAATAATCATAGGTTTATCATAGATTCTCTTTTTGGGTACATGAAACATTAATCCGGTCAAAGCAGAAGAAATGTGAATCATCATAGTCAACCAATCTTCTGGTTTTCCATCCATACCCAAATTACCATCTTTAATATAAACAAAGCCATATCTATAAAAGAAACTAGCTATGCTTAAAATACCCAATGTTTTATGCACATTAAATTTATCCTGATGGGTAAAAAGTCTTCTTAAAGCAGCGTCTTTGTGAATGATCCTCATCTTTATATATTTAGCTATAATAAATATATAAATAATTTCATTTTTGATTAATAATATCATAATAAAGTTGAAAAGATAAGAAAGGACAAAAAAAGACAGTAGATGCAGCAAAATGAGTTGCTCCCAATTTTTTATAATAATTTATATCATCTATATCTGTAATACCTCCACCGGCAATAATTTCTACATCTTCGTATTGCGAAGTAAGGTAAGTAATGATTTTTTTATTATAATTCATTACATTCTTACCACTCAAACCTCCTTCTTTTATAGGTACTGTATTGGAACAATGGAATTGTCTAAAACCTTGTTTGTAGTAATTATCAATTAAATTATAGGAAACTTTTGGAGATAATTTAATAATACACCATTTTCTTTCCGCATTAAGAAAAGAGGATAAATTATTATGACATAAATTCTTGTCGACATTAGGACAACTTATATTTAATTCTATATTCATATTTGTTGGTATTTTATTTAATATTTTAGGTATCTCTTCATCTTCTAAGATAGCAATACTAACAATGTGACTAGAATGATAATTTTTTATAGCATAATCTAAACCGGGATTTCTTAATCCTATTTTATTGACCCAACCTCGATATGTGATAGAATATCTTAATGTCTTAAATATTTGTTGTATTAAACCACTTCTAGGTTCAAGAGTATAACTACCTTTAATAGAAATGGTTTGAGGTAAATTCAAATAATTACCAAAAGGAGGATTAATAAAAAACATATTTATTTTAGTAAAAATAAATATTAAAATGTCCTATCTCAAATCAATTAGCGATAGTTTAGCTTCTACTTATCGAGAAAGTGGACCATCTGTTACTGATATTAAGACTAATGAAAACTATCAGAGTATTGATAATCCCCGTAGTGATTTTGCTAAGAAAAATCTCAAAATAGGTTATAATTTAACTCCGGCTGAATTATATGAATATGCCTTACAGGAAGAAGGAACCATTATCACCAAAGAAGGAGCTTTAGCTGCTTATTCAGGGGTAAAAACTGGACGTTCTCCCAAAGACAAAAGGATTGTTTACGATGATATGACCAAGGACATTTGGTGGGACGAAGGTTCGCCCAATATTAAAATGGATAAAAATACTTTTTTGATTAACCGAGAGTCGGCTATTGGTTATCTTAATAATTTAGATAAAATATTTGTTTTCGATGGTTTTGCCGGTTGGGATAAAAATCATCGCCTCAAAGTGAGAGTTATTTCCGAACGTGCTTATCATTCATTATTTATGCACAATATGTTAATCAGACCTAGCGAAGAAGAACTAGCTAATTTCGGCGAACCTGATTATACTATCTATAATGCTGGTAAATTTCCTTGTAACAGATATACAGGCTATATGACTTCTTCTACTAGTATTGATTTTGATTTCACTAGAAAGGAAATAATAATTTTGGGCACTCAATATGCCGGCGAGATGAAAAAAGGAATTTTTACTGTTATGCATTATTTGATGCCTTTAAAGGGAATTTTGTCCCTTCATTCTAGTGCCAATGAAAATAAAGAAGATGGTTCTGTAAGCATATTTTTTGGGCTCTCGGGTACAGGTAAATGCCATGGTTTTGACACTCCAATTATGATGCATGATGGAACTACTAAAATGGTTCAAGATATAAGAGTGGGAGATTTGGTAATGGGAGATGATTCTAAGCCAAGGAAAGTATTGTCCTTAGGAAGGGGTGAAGACGAAATGTATGAAGTTAAGAATTTTAAAGGAGATACTTATACGGTCAACAGTGAACATATATTATGCTTAAAACATAATAGAACCCCTTATATAAGAGATAGAAAAGATAGATATTCTTATATGCTACAATGGTTTGATACTGATGTTTTTAAAACAAAAACTTTAACTATCTCATACAAAAATAAAAATAAAGAAGAAACTTTAAAAAAATTACAATATATATTAGAAGACAAAATGAAATTATCAAAATACTTTACAATATCTGTAAAAGATTATTTAAGTATATCCAAAGGTTATTTGAAAAATTTTGTTGGTTATAAAGTAGGGGTAGAATTTCCGGAAAAAGAAGTTGATATAGATCCTTATATACTTGGGTTATGGTTAGGCGACGGTCATTCTGATAGGCCCAATTTTACAAATCAAGAAGCAGTAATTCTAAAATATTTATCCAAAGAATTATTAAACTATGATTGTTATTTGAGCCACTGTCAAGATTATACTTACAGATTTTGCTCTTTAAAGAAAAAAATAAATTCCTTGAAAAATATTTTGAGAGATAATAACTTAATAAATAATAAACATATACCGGTAAAATATAAATACAATAGCAGATCAAATAGATTAAAATTATTGGCAGGTTTAATCGACACCGATGGGTATTATGACCCCAAAGGTAAATATTATGAAATTACTCAGAAAAACAATAAACTAAGCGAGGACATAGAATATCTTTCCAGGAGTCTTGGGTTTTCTTGTTATAGTAAAAAATGTAAAAAATCATGTATGTACAAAGGTGACAAGAGCGAGGGAGAATATAATAGAATGAATATTTATGGCAACAAGTTGGAAGAAATACCAGTATTATGTCCAAGAAAAAAGGCTATTGCAAGAAAACAAATAAAAGATCCATTATGTAGTCAAATTAAAATTAAACCAATAGGTAAAGGTAAATATTATGGTTTTGAATTAGATGGAAATCATCAATATTTATTAGGAAATTTTATCGTTACCCACAATACAACTCTTTCTGCCGATCCTGCTCGATATCTGATTGGCGATGATGAACATTGTTGGACAAATGACGGAATTTTTAACATTGAGGGAGGATGCTATGCAAAATGCATTGATCTTTCACCGCAGAAAGAGCCTGAAATTTATGATGCTATAAAATTCGGTGCTTTACTAGAGAACGTAAAAGTGAGCAAAAATAGAGAAATTGACTTTTCCTCCGCTATTATAACCCAAAACACGCGATTATCGTATCCTATCCATTTTATCAAAAATGCCAAAAAAGTGTGTATAGGGGTACATGCAAAAAACATAATTTTGCTCACTTGTGATGCTTTTGGTATTTTACCGCCAGTTTCAAAGTTGAATAAAGAACAGGCTATGTATTACTTCATAAGTGGCTATACTTCTAAAATTGCTGGCACCGAAGATGGTATAAATGAACCGGAAGCTACCTTTTCATCTTGCTTCGGTGAAGCTTTTATTGTTCATCATCCTTTAGTCTATGCTCGTATGCTAGCTGATAAAATGGAAGAACATAATACCAATGCCTGGTTAGTTAATACTGGTTGGATAGATGGTAAATATGGCGAAGGATCAAGATGTCCTTTGAAATATACTCGCGCTATTGTCGATGCTATAAATAATGGATCATTAAAAGACGAAGAATTTTATGAAATAGATAACTTTAATTTAGCTATTCCTAAGAAGTGTAAAAATGTAGATAGTAATATTTTAAATCCACGTAATTTATGGAAAGATAAAGAAAAATATGACCAAGCAAGTCATAATTTAGCCCGAATGTTTAAGACTAATTTTGATAAATATTCTCTCCCTGATTTAGAAAAATATGGTCCCGTTATACAAACTTAATACTTTTAGGACTATCAGAATAAATTATCTTTTGCACTAAATGACAATTATTATTAATTTTATCATTAATATAACTTTTCATATCAGCTATATTAATAAAACTAATACCATTATTTAATTTAAATTTATTAATAATTTCTAATACATCTATTTTAGAAATTATCACATGAGTAGTACCACTGATATTAATAGCTTCTATTAATTTATCCAAATCTAACCAATTCACCTTTCTTAATCTACCGGTAGTGGTACCAAATTCATTTCCTATTTTAGCTATTTCTTCTAAATCTTTGTCTTTTAATAAGTCTTCATTAAAAAGAGGATCTACCCCTACACGAGTATCGTATATTTTAGCAGCTCCGTAAATATTTCTTATTTTTTGCGGCGGAAATCCCAAAGAACAAGCACTATATGGTAATGTAGAAGATGATGTAACAAAAGGATAATTTCCCTGGTCAATATCTAGCCAAAAACCCTGAGCTCCTTCGCATAATATATTACCGTTTAAATTATCGGTCATGATATGTTTACTTCTATCAAAACATTTTAAATTTTGGAAATAATTAGTATCATCGATAATATTATGTAAACGCAATCCTTTTCTGGCATATTTATCTCGAGCGCAAGGAGCTATTCCTTTACCAGTAGAACCTTGGCTTTTAGTATATTTTTTAACATCTTCTTCTTTGTGACCAAAGGTAATTATATGAACTTTGTCAGAAACTTTTAATAAATCAATATTAAAACCATTTTCTTTTAAGTATATCATCTCTCTATCGAGATCATTTAAATTTACATAACACTGAGGTCCTATGTAACATTTTTTATCATAAAAAATTCCAGTAGGAATGATATTAGTATTATATTTTTTATCATTATAATAGATAGTATGACCAGCATTACTTCCCCCTGCCCAGCGACAGACCCAATCATAATTGTTATTATATTTGATTAATTCGGTAATTAATTTACCCTTAGCTTCGTCACCCCAAGCCAAACCACAACATATATCTACATTTTTTATAAAATCCATTTTATAAAAAATAATATTAAATGATAATTAATATCCGCCGCCTCCGCCACCGCCAGAGACTATCCCTCCTGAATATCCGCCACCACTGCTAGTAGTAGTTACTGTTGAGGTACTACTTACAAAATCATCAGTAATATTTTCTTCACTTAGTTCTAAACCTGGTGTAGAATAAGCTCCTTTGTCTAAACCAGGAGATTCGTAACTAATCCCTACTTGCCGGGTATAAATATTATGCAAAGGACTCTTGCTTAACCCTCCTTTCAAATCGACAATACTGACGGTTTTAGTTTTTTCATTATACATAAATCTATCACATATTTCACTATATAAATTACAATAATTTATTGCTTCTTGTAAATTATTAACTTGTTTAACACATTGATTTTTATTATCACTTCCGCATAAATTTTTAATATTTTGAGACATAGTAGATGGTTCTAAAGCGAATTCCCCCATCGGAGCATTACATTTTTGATAAGGCACATGATCAGAATTATAAAAAGTAGTGAAATATATAACCAGAATAGCGCCGGTGTAAATTAGAAATATAAAAACCAAAGGTAGAATAATATTTACACTATCAGCCATTTTAATAATTAATTAAATTAAAAGATAAAATGGGTAAGAATTGTTCTAAATTCCATGGTGCTAGAACACCAGATCCTATTGCAAATAATGTAAATATTTGTACCGAATATGAAAATTTTGATCCTTCGAACCCAGCGGAAAATACTATAAAAGTTCCTGGTAGTAACAATAATGCTACTAATGTATTTGAACCAATACCAAGCGGTTATTTTGTACCTGGTGATTTATGTATTCCCGAATTACCTGGACGGGCAACTAACAACACAGCAGAAGATTTTTGTAATAATATTGGAGATAGAGATATAAATGGTAATCCAGAATGGATTGTCAAAAAAGGCCAGTCAGGTGCTGTTACTGCTGCTGCTTATGCATTTAGAGGTAATTTTGAAAACAAGTTCGTCAAAAAAGCAGGTTTAGAGAATGTAGATTCTGGTTGTCATTACAACGACTGTGATAATAAAACTAGTTTAAATAATGTATCAGTTGGATGCTGTAAATTATGTTGCGCTATTGATGGGGTAAGGATTTTATGTGAACGTAATGCCTATGCAGCTGATCCGGTAGTTTGTTGTTTTTTAGACAATGATTGCGCCGACCAAAATAAAAATATACAATCTTGTTTTCAAACTACTAATAAGAGAAGAACCTGTCATCCTCAATATCGTAATCTAAAATCAAAAAGTTGTTTAGATGTAATTAAACCATATTGTATGGGAGATAAATTATTTGCTGGTCAAAGTCATTGGATGGAAATGTGGATACCAAATAGCCAAGTAGATGTTAATAGTGGTCAGGATGGTATAGCAACTGTAGAACAAGCAGATGGTTCTACTCAAAGAATGATGAAACAACCTTGTTTAAGAGCTTTAGCAAGGGCTGTTTATAATGATAGCGGAGGTGTTTGCACCTGGGAACAATTTACTAATTTAGATAGTTTCCAAGGCGTATTAGATCCTTTTGGTCTTGACTGGGCTGAAGATGTTTTGGAAAGTATTTTTAGTAAATATATTAAAGAATTCGGTAGTCCTATCGGAGCTATTAATCAAGATGGTTATATACAGTCAAGTGCTTTCTTGGATTTTTATTGGAATTTGTGTAAAACTTTTCCCGCTATTTGTCAAAGAAGTTTATCTAATTTTTGTAGCAAAATTAAAGTAGAAGATCTATTAGAAAGACCAGAAGCTATAAAATGGTGTGGTTGTTATATGACTGATGATCAATATGAAGTATATGAAAAATTTTCAATTAATCGAGAATGCACACCATATTGTAATATGAAAGGTAATATACCAGTAGTAGATGAAAATGATTTTACTACTAAAGTTTGTACACAAACTACTTGTATTATTGACGATGTTAGTATTAAAATGGCTAATATAATTAATCCTGATGGTTTTAATTTTAATCAATTATGTAATAGTTGCGGAGGAAGTGAAATAAGTAAAATATTTACTGGCTCGGATAGTAATAATATTAATGATAATTCGATAAACGGTAATGTTATTTCAATAGACGGAGGAGAACCTACCTTTTCTCAATTCATTCCAGATAACCTAGCAGGTCAAATTAAATTTTGGTATACTGATATACCTACTAATGCAGCCAAAGACAAAGACGGCCATATGATGGTGCAATTAGCTGTTTGTCATTATGATCCTTATAATGAACCTGATAGCCTTAAGTTAATAGCAGGAAGAGATAATCCCGTAGTGACTTTAAATTATACTTCTTCAAGTTATCCTAATTATAGAGGTTTGGGGAGTGGTAAATTATACTATATCACTGGAATTAAAGAGTTAATTTACGTTGGTAATTTTGGCAATAGTGAAGATTATGTAGCTATAAACCAATATCTAACTACTAATTTTAAGTTACCAGATAAATTACCTATACCAGCAGGAGGGATACAAGACAATCAAACTAATTTCAATACTTTTGGTAATTATAATAAATATTATTCCCCTACTTATAATTTTGTTCCTGTTATTTGGCCGCAAGTTTATAATAAAAATACAAGTAAATTAGTAGTTAAAAATCAGGTCACTACTGATTTATTTAATTGCTTTTCGCATTATACCATTGGTTTTAAATCAAAACTAAATATATCTGAATTTCAACAAATAACTAATAGTATCCGCGAGGACAATATTCAAATTTTAGCCAATACATGTAGTTGTATTATTAGAGATAGTACAATTGATTTAGAGGATGCTAAAATTAGATCTCTCAATATTAATCAACATTGTGGTGGTAGTCACTGTGTTAATAAAAATGGAGATACCATTGCTTGCGGAGCTAATAGTATTGATAGTCAAATAATATCAGATGTTAAAAATACTCTCAAAGATTTTGAAGAAGAATTAATAAAGGATAAAAGATCTTTGATAACTGGTATTTTAGTAATTATATTATTAGTAATCTTTTTAATTTGGATTTCTGTCCAACATAGAAAACCAGTTCCGAAAAAACCTAATAAAAAAAATAGAACCACTTTTTCGGTTTAATAAATAATATAAAGTATATTATTTATTGAATTCTTTCTACTATTTTTTGTTTCAAATAATCTTTTATTCTTTTTTTGCGAATACCAGGGGGGAGGTTTTGATAACATTTAAGTTCGCCTTCTTCCATAATACAATTATCTACATTATAAGGTATTTCAATGTAATTATACCCTATATTGCCAATTTTTTCTTTTTTCTGAGTATCAAGAGCTAAACGATCATAAAATTCATAAATATCATTGTTTATATGATCCGGACCATTATAGGTATAGAATTCTCTACTTTTGTAATCCACCATAATATTATTATTTATATCATGACAATCTACTAAAATTGGTTTTCCAGAAACAACACTTTTAGTACCAGGAACTTCTCGATTAAGTTTAACTCTTTGTCCGGTCAATTCTTGAAGACTTTCACAGGCCAACGTACTGCCAGTACTTTTTATCATTTTGGGATCTCTGCCTTTGGGACCAAAATCAGGAACCAAATAATGCTGGCCGTCTATTTCCACCATTTTAGTGCCAAAATTTTGAGAAACTTGATCTTCCAAAATCCAAAAAATAATACTAACTATTACAAAAAAGATAATAAAATAAATGAAATTATATAGCATTTTTAATAATATTTATTTTTTTCTTCCATTATTTTATAACCCAGTTGTGTATAAAGATTATTTTTTGTTAAAAATAAAATATGAGTGAGGAAATCCAGCTTAAAGATACTGTCTACAATGAAGAAATATACGACTCGGATGAAGATAGTGACGAGGAAGAAAATAACTATGAATTTTTAGAGGAAAGAGATTATGAAAGTTGTGACGAAGAAACAGAAGAAATCTCAGAAATTTTGCAAAATTTACTCAGAGAAGTAGCTGTGGTTGACGCTATGGGTAAGAAAGCCTTCAGAGTAGAATTTTCATATACTAAAAATTTAATTTTCGTAGATAAATCGGAAGATTGTGATTTTGATGATAATGAAGACGGCTATCCCATTATGCCAGACGGAGGCGAAGAATTCTTTATTCCTTATATGAATAAAGTCATGAAAAATAATAAAAAATTTAAAGGGTGTACTATCGAAACTAATGTAAAAAATTTTAGTTTTGTTTTATAAAAAAAATAAGTTAAAATGGACGATTATGTTGTCATGAAATTAAAAAATCATAAAGATTATAATCAAAAGATACTATTTGTAATGGTAACATGTCAGAAATTTGATTGCCCTAAGGAAATTATGAATAGTATATTAGAACAATATAAAACTTATTTAGAAGAAAATCCAGGTATTTCTACCGTTTTTGATACCAGGCAACTTAATTATGTTAGCCCCAAAACTGCATGGGAAGGAGCTAGTATGATTTGCAGACTTAATAACTTAGCTAAAAGGAATGTAAAATGTAGCTGTATTATTATGGGAAATAAATTGATTAAAGATTTATTCAATACTGTTACCAAAGTACATCCTGTTATTGTGCCTTACAAAATAGCTGATAATAATCAAGAAGCATTAGATTTTGTAGTAGAAAAAATGAAAAATTAATTATTATTTTTATAAATTAAATAATAATACAAAGGAACTATTTTGTAATATAGCAATCATGAGGGTCATGAACGAAGAACCACAGATTACACCTCTTTTATATTATAGAGAATATCCCCTAGAACATTATTTAACTTTACCAGAATTTATAGTAGATAAATTAAATTTAAATCGAGATATTTTAATTGATTTACCTCTTGTTAGAAATAAGCATCACATCTTTCTTTGGATGATGAAGCAAAATTTTACCCAAGAACAATTATTACATATTGGATGGTAAACTAGTAATATAATCGATTAATTCTAACTTTATTCCCTTTCTTGCTTTCCATATTAAACCCTCTTTGCAAAAATTTTCGTTATTATTTTTTTTAGTATAATTAGTAGCATCAATACCATCGAAATTATTTAATAATAATCTACTACATGGATAATAGAGAGGATAAGGACAGTCATAGTTTATATTATCTATATATCTTTCAGGATAATTAAAATGACAGAATTTATCTTCATTCATATTAGTAATTTTTAATATTTTTCTTTGCTGTTGATCATTAAAATTTTCAGTTATATATATCTCTGGAATATATAATTTATAACAAAAAGCATGACCGTGATTACTTAAAATTTCTTTCAATTTATGATTATATCTACTAGCAGTGAAAAAATTTATTTGATTATAATTTTTTATTAACCTACCGGAAATAGTAAAAAAAGACATTATGAATTTTTGTTTAAATATTTTTTTAAATTATTCATTTCATGTTTCCAATCTATATAATAATTTTTTTTACACCAAATCTAAGAATACGATGATCTATATTAGGACAATCAATAATACATAATCTTTCTATATTATTATTACTTTTTATAATTTTTTTGGCATAATAATTAGTAATAATAGTATGAGAAATATCTAACTCTATCAAATTATTTAAATAGATAGCTATATGATTAGCAGAAATATTACTGATACTATTAGTACTAATAAATAATCTTTCTATATTTTTCAAAATAAGTGTAATATAAACTACCCCTACGTCAGTTACTTTAGTTTGATTAATATTTAAACTTTTTATATTGGGAATATTATCAACAATATCTATAATATTATCATCATCTATTAAACTATAAGATAATGTCAAATCATTAATATTATTCCATTTTTTCTGTAAAAGCGGAGCTGGATTATTATCAAATACCATATTGATAGAATTAATTAAAGATAATTTTTTAATGTTAGGACATGTTTTATTTATCTTGTGAAATTTCTGATAAGTAGTAATTACAAAATCTAAATTTAATTCTTCTAATTTAGTCAAATTTTCTAAAAAAATAAAAAATCTATCATCTAGGCTTAGCTGAGTATTAGCCAAATATAATTTTTTAAGATTTTTAAATTGAAGTTCATGTATATTTGTATCAAATAAATAACGACTATAAGAAAGATCCAATTTAACTAATTTCTTAAAATTAGTTAAATATTTAATATCTTTAAATCTGAATAAATTATTTCTCAATGCTAATTCTTTAATATTTTTATTTATTACTGTTAAATGTTTTTGTTGTAAAGAAATGCATAAATATAATTCCAATTTCTCTAATTTAGTTTGACTTTTGAGAAATTCATACATAACATCACTGTCCACTACTCTACAATTATTATAAATTATTTTTTTTAATTTCCAATTATTTTTTAGAGATATATAACAAAAAAGATTTTTATCACTAGATCCATTTCTAACTATTAAATTCTCTGGTTGATAAAATAAACTAATAATATTTATTTTTTTAGCATCTCTATATTTTAAATCTAATTTTATAGTTTTTAAATATCTACATGCTTCAAAAATTTTATGATTAAATAATCTCATTAATTTATTTACCTCTTCAAAAGATAAAAAATTAATAATATTAATAATAATATCTAAAGGAAGATCAATCATTTTTGATTAAATAATTTAAATAATAATTCAATTTAGAATTATTATTTAATTTTTAAGACTAGATATATGCAACATAAAGCAATGATTAATAAGAGTGAAATAACAGCTGCATCTCCTACCATACGATAATTTTCAAAATAACGTATCATATCTAATTGGGCTGCTTCTAACGCTGCTAACGCAGGTGATTTATTAAAGATTTTTTCAATATTATCATCGTTATTTAATTTATCAGCAAATAAAGAAGCATAAATAATGTATAAAATACTACAAATTACTGCTATAAAAAGTAGCAAAAAACTAACTGGAGAAATTACTTTTTGCATATTACTTAAATTGGTTTTATCATCACCGGTTAATTTTTCACCAGCATATGATCCTGTGGCCCAAAAACCAGAAAAGAAACCCATTTTATATAAAGATTAAATCATTGCATATATTTTTCATAAAATTCACATGCTTTAGGATAGAGAAAATCAAACCAATAATTATAGTCTACATCTACTACTTGATGGAACATCTCTTTTTCTTCAATGGCATAAACACAAAAAATCATTTTCTTTCTTCCTGTAATAACTCCGTTACCAATAATTTGATCATATTGTGATTTCCAAATATGTCTTATATCTTTGGGGTCTTTGTTAGGATCCTGCATATATGCTTTGATAGGAGCATACATCTTAGCCGGGCATTTTATTTCGATACCCATTTCGTCATCAATAACACCATCTAAGGAAGCACCAAAACGAGTATCTGGTTTCCAGACAGCAAAACCCGTTTCTTTAATAGGCTTATTAATTATTTTGGCTAAATGATCCCTTACCAAAGGTTCGTAATCATTGCCTTTTTGCATTCTTGCTTTGGCTTCGGGTGAAAATTCTTCTTTAAGTTCTCCTTTAAAAATAGCCGCTAATTCTTCGGGGGTATGATTATCATAAGGAGCGTGACCCACTATTTTACCCAAATTACTCATAGTAATACGACCTTTGCGCATAAGATGCCAATCAGGACTACCCTGTTGGACATCCAATAAATAATAATTACCACAATCTTTCATCATTGATAAAAATTTTATCTTCCTTTACTTTCAATAATCTTTCGTTTTTTTTCTTTTCAAATATGACCGGAATATTAAAAAAAATAGCTAGATAATGACAAAAATAATTATCCTTTTTATCGCATAAAATAGCACTAGGATTATATAAAACCTTTATATTTAATAATATTTTATCCATGGTCAATTTTATTTAATATTATTAAATATTAAATAATAAATTAACTCTTTTTAAAGACAGCCGAAGCTACTATACGGTAAATTAATTGTTCACCTAAAATATTATATCTAGATATATTTTTTCGTCTTAATTTAAATATATCACCAACTTTACCTCGATAAAATTTAGTGACAGGATCATCCATTAATTGGCGTGGTAATTTAGAAATACTAATTTTATTATCTTTACCAAATTTATCAGCTACTTCACCTGCTCGATAAATATCTAAAACTTCGGGTATAAAAGCATGTTTTGTTAAATCTATAAAATCATCATCTTTATAAGTAATAATATTGTAAATATTTTCACAACTTCCAGGATTAATATTACATTGTTTAACTTGTTTTAAAGAAATAGGTGATAGATCTTTTTGACTTATTAATAAGCCTTCACGACAATCCAATTTAAAGACCAAAGTAATAAATTTTTTGAAATCAGTGAAACTAACTGAATTACTACTTCTATTATCATCAGGTAAAAAAAAGATAAAAATATTATTATTATCTATATATTTATGTTTATAATAATTAGACATAGAAGATCGAAAAGTAATATCAATATTTAATTCATCAAATTTAGTAATCATCAAATTTTTCTTATTATTTTCTTCAATATAATCAATAAATTGATCACTGGACAAATCTTCGAAATTAGGTTCATGGGAAATATCAAAATCATTAACTTTCAAAAATTTTTGCGAGACTTCTTTTAATTTCTTTAATTTTTCTATGTCTTCCCCTTCACTAATAGGAACAGCAGTTTGTTCTTCATTAATAAAAGCAACATCTTCAAAAGTCTTTAATTTAGAAGCCATTTTTAAGTAATCATTTTACTTAAAAATTCATTTTTTGTAAGAAGAATAAAATTCATTTCCCTTCAAATAAACAGGATAACTATTCATCTTAATATCATCGTAGTTCCTAATGATAATATTATAATTTTTCATAAATTTATCATTTTTTTCTAAATCAATAGTTATATCATCACCCAAACTAACACCAATATGACTAAGTAATTCTATATTTCTAGGATAGGTACCGGAATAATTTCTCCCTTGACAAGATTCGAAAAATGTGATATTATCATCTTCAACACCTCCGTCGGTAATATGATAATAGTCTATGTTCATAGGCATCATTTTTTGAGAAAAATTATAATCAGTCAAAAGAACACCCGGCGCGTTACTCTCATTAAATATTTGTAATTTTTTTATTTTAGTATCAAAATTATCTGCCTTTTTGATAGTCACTAATACCGGAGAATTTTTTAATTTATTATAAACAGTAACAAAACTATCCATACCATATTTACCATCAATCATCTTAACAATATGTCTTTTCTTATTTTTAGTTAAGATATCTAGAAGAATAGTTTTGAATTTAGGGGCTCTTTGTAAGGCTTTATCTAAACTAATATTTTCTAAACTTTTTATTTTTTCATCAAAATATACATTGAGTAATTTAGCCGAACTAGTATTTTCTTTGTTATCTAAAGAAACAGTAGATTGTGTTCTAATATAATCATCTAAATAAGCCTTGAAATGGTCTCCTAAAATGTAAGATTTTCTAACACTGGATGTGAAATTAATCGGCATATCTAAATTTTTAGCGTAAAAAAATACAACATTTGTTTTAGGACCAATTAAGGATATACTTTTCTTAGATAAATTAATTTCGTTAATATTAATAAAAATTAAAAATCTATTATCTGACTTAGTATTTAAAATATTTCCAGCATAATGAACTAAAATATTATAATCAAAAATAGCAAAAAAAGTATTACTCAAAGTCTCATTTTTACTAGCTAGTTCATTGTAAGCAATATAGTCTTCTTTTTTATCACTATCGATAGTTACTATTTTAACATTATTACGTAAATTAGGTGTAAATTTTATTAGAGTATTAAGAAATGTTTCTTTATCTGAAACCAGAGGTACTAAAAAATAAAAAACGCTATCTAAATTAAGTACTGTTGAAAGTCTAATTTCTGTCTCCATAATTTTATTATATAATTTTTTTATATTTTGCAAGGAATAGAAATATTTACTTGTTGTGCATAATAATAATTTTTCTCTGGATCTTCTACCAGAGGCACTACTGAATTTTTACAGCCAGATTGAGGTTGTAAATCAGCTAAACAAATATCATAACCAGCGGGATTTTCTTGACCACATTGACCATTTGTTTGCGTGCCTCCGCCACATAAAGATTTACAAACATTTAAATAAAAGACTGGATTTTTTCCTAATATATAATAATTTCCACCGGGACTTTGGTAATAATATCTTCCATCTTTACATACCTTTTTAACGTCCAAAAGAGGTAAACTTTGATACTTACATTGGGTATTATTTTTTACATCAATAACCATTCCTTTACTATAATTTACCCCAGCTACAATATTAAAGTAAATAATCAAAACTATAAGTGTTGCAATAATAATATAAAAAAAGATAGTTATTGCATTAATTTGAACCATTTTTATTGAGTTAAAATATTAATTTCTTCACCAGAGTAAAAGTTATTTAATAGAATATTAGGTCTATTTTCAACACTATAATTATTACCAACATTAGTGATAGTTATATCACTAATACGACCGCTGCTAATTTCACCCACTTTTACTGTAGCCCCTGATCCAGTAGCTTTATCAGGGTTGTCTATATCTTGTACAACACTTAAATCTAAGGTATCTGTTAATCTAATAGTTTGTATAAATATTTCTTTGTTTGTTGGCATTTCTATATTAAATCCATTATCAGTAATTAAAACATTTTTAATACCAGTACCAGTAGGATCAATTATATCGATAATTTTAGCCACAGGTACGATTTCATAAAGCTGTAAATTATTTGCTTGATATTTTAAACCCATAAAGTAATTGGGAGCCTTATTTATGCCATCGGTAGCTAATTGGGTCGGACTTATAATATTGGGTTTTATTCCTTGCGTGGGGGCTAAAGAATGTTTTTTTCCTTTTTTATCGATAATTGTAAATGGTTGATAAAAACTATTAGGCATTATACTATTAATTCTGAGACCTTTTATTATTGGAGCCAAAGGTGTGATAAAAGATAAGGATTTACTCCCGTTTGTATTACTAGTAGTTTGATATATACGATCCATTAGCCCAGTACTGTCTAATACATAATCACCAATAGCTATATTAGTATTTATATCTTCCATAATTAGATAATTAGTATTACTAGGATTATCATCGGTGCTAACTATTTTGGTGAATGTAGAATAAGCAAAAGTATCATTTTGGATATTATGAACATAATTAAAAAATTGTTGTCCCGAAAACTGTATTTGAGCAGATTGTAATTTATTATCAGATGTGACACCGGCATAGGCAAAAAAAGAAGGTCTGCACATAATACATTCTTGACGAAAATTACTATTATTCCAAACAGGATAATACATACTTTTCTTATTTTTAAATCCAGCGTCAGAATAATTAAAAGCTTGTGCCGAATACTGAGCATTAGTTAAATTGCCATCAGTACCACTTAAAAACTCATATACTGGTTGACTTTTAGCGTTTTTTTTCAGAAAAAAACTATTAACAAAAGAAGGACTATAATAGCGTAAAGGTTCATTACCACTTCTGTCATAAGTAGTATTATAATTTATGCCGTTAAAACCAAATTGTTTATAAATAACCACGCCATCTTTTTCCATATTTCTTATTTGTTCATCATCTAATTGTGCACTACTTGTAGCATCTATGCTTAATAAATAATTAGCCCCTCCGTAAGTACCGATAACGCCGAAATCATTGGCTCCTACTGTATTAATAATTTCAATACCAGTATTCTGACATAAGCCGATAGTTATACTACTATTTAATGTAATATTATTACCATTTATATTAGTTATTTTGGGCAAAGTAGCAGGATAACCAGGATAAAGTACTTCGTTGTTAATACTTACTCCCTGAGTATTATTTAGACTTAATACAGTTGCTCCGTTTAAAGCATCGCTACTTAAATATTTAATAATAGGTGGATTATATCTACTCCAGTAATCCCCTGTTTCTAAATCAAACATAGCTGCATTAGTTAATTCTATTCTTGGTGGTGTTCCCTTAATAATTTTTATACTGGCGAAATTATCTGGCTCATTAGCTGTTACTATCCAACGATTGCTAACGGCACTCTGGTCATAATTTTCAAAGAAATTATTTTTTCTCTGTCTTATAGCATCAGTGCAATTATCCTCGGTGCATAAATTAACATCAAATGTACCACCGCAGCCATTACCAATAACACAACTAGTGGTAAACGAACCAGGATCATTGAGATAAAAACTATCCGCTTTGGTAGCATCAAATCTATCTTTATTATAAGCATTGCAAAAATTACGAGAATTATTTTGTTGAAAAATAGACTCGGTAGTACTAGTGTCGATAATTTTATCAATATTATAAGCCAAAGTACCATTTATACAAGGTTGTTCTTCTGGTTGAACACATCTTAACATATTTTTGAAATTAGCCGCAGGTCTATTATCAGTACATGGTTGATAACGAATAAATTCTGGAGTTAATTTCGGATGATATTCATCGGGTTCTACGACCAGTACAGCTCTGCCTCCTGTTTTCTGATGTGGAAATTTAAAATTAAAAGGTAAGCCAGTTCTCCAATTCTTACCTTCTTCTTGACCAGTAATTCCTTTTAAGGTATAAACAGTATAGACTAATTCATTACCACCATCAATACAAAGACTATTATATGGACCTAATTCTAGATTTTGTACAAATTGTGTTTTAGTATAACTATTATAAATAATATAATAAGTTGTACTTCCAAGAATTATTTTATATAATCCTTTGGTAGGAACAGGACCAGTAGAATAAATATTTATAGAAGTATCGCCTGTATTATAATCAATTCCATCTGTAGAGCAATTAAATGCTAAACCACCAAATTGTGAAAAATTATTAACTACCAAAGTAGCAAAATCATTGTTATCTTCTAATATTTGAAAAAGATCACTATTTTGACAATCAATAGGGTCATTTATGGAGTCGGAAAAATTACAACCAGCGGGAATACGGTCAGTGAAAGCCGGATTTAATTTGCAAAATCTTGTCCCTATATCATCCGGTTTAAAAACAATGGGATTTTTATTAAAAAAAGCATTGTCTTCAGTATTAATAGAAAAAAAATAATTTAATTGGTTATTATTAACTCCATAAACAGAACCATTAAGCATATCAAAACTACTAGTTACATAATAAGGACATTGTGGGTTAGCTACACAACGACATTTTAAAAGATCATCGCCACAATAAAAATCTAAGGCCGAACCATCCGATCTAAGAGCGTAGGGTACTTCTATATTGTCACAATAATTGGGCCGTGTACAGGCTTCTGTAACTGCGCTATATGTTAATGCATCAGTAGGGTTTTCAGGACAACGTTTAGTTCCATTATTTTTGTTAACTACGCATTGACCGGCTGGACAAAATTTTATAGAAGCAAAATCATAAATTTTACTATAATCTAGTTTTTTCCCTTGATTTTCTTCTCCTGTTAATAATAAATCTGGTTGATTAGATTGATTTTCAAATAAATCAAAATCCGCTTTGGAAATATTTACTCGATCCGGTTGTTTGGTAGATACCACAAAAGAAACATAGACGAAAAAAGCTAGGATTAAGAGAATGATAAAGAAAAATATTAAATTGTAATAAGCACTGCTAACATCTTGTTCTATTGGATAATCATACATTTTTAAAAGATAATTAATTAATCTATTTTATAGTTAGGTCACATAATTTAATTTTAGAATTATGTGACACCAGGTGTAATGTGGGTGTCGCGTGGTTGTTTAGAACCCAGGAAAATTTAATTTTCCTTTTCTAGGCGTTGGTAGATAGAGGCTCAGAGCACGTAAGATGGCTCGGTGAGTACGATTTCTTTCTCCATTAATACCCGGGGTTTCAGGTCTGAAATGTAGTACACGTCGTGCACTATTGTTTCCTCTTAAACGCTGCTGAACAGCTACTTGTCTTGGATTAGAAGGCAAAATAAGGGGATTTTCAGGCATGATCTGATGCGGAGGCGTTGATGGTGGCGAAATAACCACTTCATCTTCCAAAGGTATAGGAGACGGTGGAGTATCATCGACTAGACCCAGACGCACCAAAGCATCGTGGGTAGTGTTGATCATATCGCGGCGGTTAACTGGATTGAAAGACATTTTGTTAAATAGATTGCAGTACTTTTACAAACGTATATAATCAAGTAATTTTTATTAATTTTTCAATTTTTGCCATATTTTTCTCGTACTCTTTTAATTTCAGCTCTGACTTCTTCTTTGGCCAAAAATTTATTAGTAGAATACATTCTGCCATTAGGTAATTTTTTCTTATCTTTTCTACCCACTTTATATCCTTTTTCAAATTGAAAACTACGAAATTCTGATGGATTTTCACTAGCATATAAAGCAGCCATTTGTTTCTTAGCTTTTTCTTGACTCAGAGGTTTATCACTGGCATACATACGACCAGAACTCATCGCTTTACCATCGCTTTTACCTACTTTATAACCACCTCTTACTTTATAAATTTCATAAGGCATTTTTAATTATCTAATTAATTTGAAATAAATAAATACTGATATTGTAATTATAATTAGTATTACATAAATATAAACAAAAAAAGGTAAAAATTGAATACATTTTTGACCAGTTTCTGTGGTTAATAGATTTTTACTACCCCAAAAATTATTTCCATGATCTGTATCTGTGCCTATATTTTCATCTACATAAACTAACGAAGGAATACAAAGATAAGTATCATTTTTTAATAAATGATTCAAAGTATGATCTATTCCTTTACCAAACAATCTTTGTATACTATTAAGTTTTGCTTCTTTTTCCAAAAATTCCTCCCAATCAGGTAACCATTCAGCATATTTTCTGGAAATTATATAAGCAGTACAACACAAACTTTGACCATAAAACAAATTGTTTTTAAAACTATATTGGGGTAAAATAGGTATATGACCTACCATAAGACGATAAAAATTTTCAGGAAGTTTATTATTATATTTTTTTAATTTTTCGAAAAAATTCTTATCTTTGATTACAAAATCATCTTCTAATATCAAACTTCGCTGATAATTTTTATCCAGTGACATATCAACTGCAAATTTATGAGAATCATAACAACCTTTTCCAAAATCCTTGTTTGGCTCTTTTTCACTCTGAATGATATAAACTCTTTCTTTCAACCCTGGAATCTTTTCTAATTGTTTTAATATATGTTTGTATCTATCCTGTCTAGATAATAAATTTATTATAAATATACCATCTAGGAAATCGCAAAAATCCTTTATACTTTCTGTTGGCTCTAAAACAGTTCTTAACATTTTTATATTACTAAAAATGAATAGAATTAGATTAGGTTATACTGGAGCAAATTATTTATTAAGAGAAAGTAAAAATATTAGAATTAATAGAAAAGTATCTTTAGTAGATGTCAACGAAAAAGGTTTTCGTTATTTAGAAAAGGTAACGAAAAAAAATCTATTTGATCTTTATAATGTTTTACGATGGAACAGAGAAAATAATATTTTTGTTATGAGAGCTACTAATAATTTAGTACCCCTTTTAACAGATCCTTGTTTATTTGATATAAATAATAGGGAAGCTTATCTCCATCATAATTTATTTTCTTTTACACCTGAATTAGAAATAGTAAAAGAGGAAATAAAAAAGCATAATCATCGTTTAACATTTCATTTACCTTTTCAAGTTAAATTAGCTTCTTATGACAAATATATTCTCGATTTGAGTGTATATACTATTGAAAAGTATGCTCAATTATTAGAAGAATTATGCCCAGAAAATGGATTAATGGTAATTCACGTAGGCGGTATTTATGGTAAAGATAAAGAGAAAACTATGCAAAATTGGATAGATAATTATAATATCAGATTAACCAAAACTAGTAAAAAATTCTTAGTTTTAGAAAATGACGAATATCAATATTCACTCCATAATTGTTTGGATATTAGTAATGCTTGTGGTATACCCGTAGTGTGTGATTTTTTTCATCATGAGTGTTATAATTTTATAAAAAACGAAAAAATTGAAATTTTAATTACTTTGCCAAAAATTATAGATACTTGGAAAGACGTTCGTCCCAAATTTCATGTTAGTCAGCAGGGTTTTGGTAGAATTGGAAAACACAGTGAGCTTATCACTTCCATACCAGAAGAATTACTGCAATTATCCAACAAAATTGATTTTGATATTATTTTAGAGTGTAAACAAAGCTTATCTAGTTTATTGCATTTACGTAAAATTTACAAAGATGGGTAAAACAACAAAGATTGTTTACGCTGTTAGAAAAAGCACATTAGGACAATCTACTACTGCGCAGAGAAAATATCATGCCGGTAAAAGAACTAAATTATATATAGGTTCTGCTTGGAAGAAAGGCAAGAATCCTGTTATTAAGGATATTTACAAATATTTTAAGAGTGGCGAAAGTAAATTAATTTATGATCTATTTTCTGCTGATCGTTTTAGTAGAAATACTTTCGACTGTTACAAACTCAAAGAATGGTTAGAAAAAAATAAGAAAGAGTTAATAGTTATTGCTAATCGTCAACGATTTAATTTTGTTAAAGATTTTGATAAGTTCATTGAGCTTATCAGAGATCCCGAAGCTCAATCCAGGGCAATCTCTGAAAAATCAAAAAAAATGTGGGAAGAACAAAAACGCAACCCACAATACAGTAATGAAATTATACTTACCGATGTAGAAAAATATTTTGTACGTCAAATTATTTTTACTACTTATGATGAAGGCGAATTAATCAATGTCAATGAGCTCTATGAAAAACTTAGAAGTTGTGGTATTGCTAAATTCAGCAAGGCCAATATTAGAAAATGGCGTCAAGAATTGGAGCCAGTTCATGACGAAGAGCTTCTTCACATGAAATGCGAAGAAACCAATCTTTGTTTTGCTCACCCAAAAGGTGAACATGACATCGATAACGATCCTCTGTTATGGAAAAAATATCAACGTTTCATTCCTCATCTAGAATTTGCCAGGAATTTGGCTCAAAATTACCCAGAACTTAATGGTGTCTGGGAACCCGAAAAGGGTCTGGGCAATATGCAAGTTATGGATCAAGCTCTTGATGATATTATCGAAGACGCAGTTATTATTAACGAAGAAATGGAAGAAGAAGAAATGGAAGAAGAAATGGAAGACTCGGCTCCCGCACCTGATATATTACAAAAAATTAAAGAAGCTCATGATATGTTACAAGCTAACATTATTACTAATGAAGAATTTATTGCTATTAAATCAAAATTTATTTAATTAATTATTAATATTTAATATATATTAATAATTTAAGAATACATCATTTTCACTGCCATAGACATATCATTTTTTCGATATTGCGGGTCTAATAATCTCACTGCTACAGCAGCATCAATATGATAAGGTTCAGATAATTCTAAGTCTCCTTTAATAGTTAAATTTTTTATATCTTTAGTCATATCAAATAAATTAATTTTCATAATTAGAGTTTCTAAGCATTTTTCTAATTTTCTAATTCCTTTTTCTGGACAATAAGTAGAAATAATAACTCTTAATGTTTCATCAGGAATAATTATTTTATCTTCTTTAAATCCAATATTCTTACAAATCTTCTTAAGACTGAAATCTCTAGCTATTTTAATTTTTTCTTCTGCGTTAAAACCTTCCAAATTAATAATATTAATTCTATCTCTTAGTATAGGATGAATTTTGTTAACATCGTTAAAACTAAAAATTAAGAAAGCCTTAGATAAATCAAAATCAATACCTGAAAAATATCTATCATTAAAACTATTATTTTGACTACTATCAGTTAAATGTATCAAGATAGATACTATTTCTTCGCCTGCTTTAGTTTCACTTATCTTATCCAATTCATCAAAAAAGATAACCGGGTTCATACATTTGTTTTCTATTAATATTTCTACTATTCGACCCCATTTAGATCCTTCGTATGTAAAATCAAAACCTTCCAAAGTAGAAGCATGAGTAGAGCCTCCCAAAGTAATAAAACTAAAAGGCATATTCAATGCTTTGGATAATCCATTTTTAATAATACTTGTTTTACCAATTCCTGGTGGTCCACAAAGACCGATAACATTACCAGTACCTTCTGGATTAGTTACCCATTTACCTATTATCTGTAATAAATTTTGTTTAGCTAAATTTTGACCATAAATACAATTATCTAATTTAATTTTAATATTTTCCATAAAATTCTGTATTTTTAATATTTTGTCTCCTTTTTTAATTGGCAATCGTGATAATTTACCAAAAGGTATACTCATAATACCATCCATATATTTTTTAAGTTTAAAATATTCTCCCTGTATAGGATTAAGGTTTTCGAAATGGATAGCTTTTTGTAAAATTTGAGCTTTAGTTTTATCATTTAAATTACTTTCTAAAATTTTATATCTTAGAGGTATATCATGACTATTAAATTTTAATAATTTATCTTCTAATTTTAATAATTTATCACGTTTACTTTTAGTTAGTTTTTTAAGATAATTGTCATATTTATTATTACCTCTACCGCTACTCTCTTCTTCGTCTTCGTCTTCTATAGAAAAAGTAATAGCTCCGTTACTTTCATTGGCTAATTTTTCTAAAAAATTAATAAGCTCTTCCTCTGCTTCTTCTTCTGTATTATATTCCTCTTCGTCAGTAGTACTTTCTTCTTTATAACTTTTTAACCGTTTATTACTCCTACTACTTCTCTCATTATTCCTCCGCTTTTTATTCTTGCCTTTATCTTTCATTTTAAAAAAAATATATTTTTTACTTTGCTATTTAATTAAACTAAATTAAATAATTATTTTCTACTAGGACATAATTTATCGAAAACCATATCAAAATTATATTCTATTCTCTTTTTTGGTGAAATAGAAGTAAAAGCTAAAATAATTTCTTTAACTTCAGCGGGTATATTACTAGCTTTTATTTTTTTATGAAATTTGGGTATTTGCACTTTTTTCATTTCAGCACTAGTATAATCATTACCGTTATTATCAGCATAATAGATATCATCGGCTAATCCATAAACATCAGCGATAGTAGCACCTAATGTATAAATTGCAGTTTCTTTATCTGCTTTTCTGTAGGTTTTGTCACCATAAGCATATTCTGGCGGTACAAAACTAGACGAAGCATTTAAATCACCTTTTTTAGTATCTGCTCCGAGTGCTGCAAAGCTTCCAATATCCCCTAAAAAGAATTCTATCTTTTCTCCGTTACAACGATAAAGTAAATTTTCTAGTTTAAGATCAGGGTAGATAAATTTATGATTATAAAAACACTTAATAATTCTGGTAATATAAATGATAAATTTAATCTTTAATCTATCGTCCATTTCTAATTTTTGTACTTCTCCATTAGCTTGTTGCATTACAATAAAAGGATTACCATGTTGGTCTTCCACTGAACGAATAGGAATGACATAATGATGACACATAAAAGCTGTTTTCATATAGTCTCTTAAAATATCAGGTTCTTCATAGGGATCACTTCCTTTGAGTGGCATCTTTACTACTACACTGATTTCTTTATTATCTTTCAATCCTTGATAGAGAATAACTTTGCCATAAGCTCCAGCTCCTATTTCTTTACCTTTTTTTAATTTAATACCATCATAATAAACATCTAATTTATAATTAGTGGGATAAGTTTTTAATCCTTTTTTCAAATTGGTTTCTATTTTAATTTTATTTAAATTAGTAGCTGGTCTAGTCAAAGTTAAATTACAAGTTCCATAACTACGAAATAAATCATCCTTATCCATGATAATAAAAGGGGCTTTTTCTTTTTTACTTAATCTTCTATCTTCCATTTTATTATATTAAACAAATTTATTTAAAAAAATGGAAGCTTATTGGACCTTTAAATATCAAATTTCTCTTCGTGGCGAAGAAGAACATGTTGTAAATTTATATCATTATACTGAAAAAAGTATAGCTTTGGTTACTACTATGAATTTTGGTAAAGCTTTTGCTAAAAATTTTAAAACACTAAACGGACGTTTTAATCCTCGTTTAAATATTAATAATACTCCTACTGCTGGCTGGATTTTTAGAGCTGATAATAAAAGTCAAGAAGCTCTCAATGCTTTACTGAGAGAAATTCATACTGGTAATACTAAACCCGAATTTAGCGGTGTCATTGAGCCCATTTTTGACGAAAAAACTAGAAATAATAAAATTGTTAACATGATTACTACTATCATAGATATGACCCCAGAAAGTATAGAAGAATATGTGGTCAGTGATACTAATGATGCTAAAACTACTCTTTATTTTAACGCCGATGACACCGTGGTAACAGAAGGCGATTGTATTTACACTCTTCAAACAGCACATAAGAAAATAGAATTATATCAAATGCAAAAATGAAATTGTTATTTAAAATTAACTTACTAAAATGGCTACTTCAGTAAGTCTATTGGAAAAATACACCCAAAAAGGGGACATATTAAATACAGTCCAGGACTATGAACGAAGTCCTGCGGCGAAGTTATTTCGCCGAGTTATTAAAGAAACAGCAGGTAGTAATAACACCATTGCTGGCTTCAATAACTGGGTGGAAAATATATTACCAACTCAAATTACTGATCAAAATTTTGTTAGTCAATCTGGCGTCACTGTAACCTTCTCGGATATTTTTCTTAATAAACCAACTAGGGTAGTCAATAATAAAGAAGTTGCTCTTTATCCCAAATTTTGCCGAGAATATCAATTTCCTTACACTGGTAAATTAGAAATAACATGTACTACTGAAAAAGGAAAAGACAAAAGAGTTATTAGAATTAATCTAGGTAATATACCTATTATGTTAAAAAGTAATAAATGTAATTTATTTGGTAAAAGTCCGGAAGAATTAGTAGAATTAGGAGAATGTATTACAGACCCTTTTGGTTATTTTATTGTTTCCAGTGAATGGTCATTAGTTACTCATGATAAAAAGAGAAAGAATATTCCTTTCTTGGTTTATAACAAAAAAGTTAGTTCCAAAACATATGTTGATAATCAGTATTCCATTCGTGATAAACTTAAGATGGTTATGGGCGAAGATTGGAATACTATACAATTAATAGACCCCCTTAGTAAATCAGATGAAAAAAATCAGAAAAATTTCCCTATATTTATTATTTACAAAATTATTAGTGGTTTAGAACCAGAAGAAATAATCGAAAATTATATTTTTAGATTTATTGATAAGAGATTACATCGTCGAGCTAAAATAGCTTTGCAAGCTTCTATTTTTGAATATAATAATATTAGAGACCCTGTCTTATTTATTTATAGTATCCGTAATGAATATAAATTAATTAAAGAAGATCAGAAAAAGAAAATTATTGAAAATATTAGTAATAATTTAGAAAAGGAAATTTTCATTAATTTAAATGAAGAAGAAAATCAAGAGACTAGAATAGAGAAAAAGATAATAAGTTTATCTTATATGCTAGCTAGATATATTCTTTATATGCTTGGAGAAATAGAAATAGATAATCCTGACTCTTGGAATAATAAAAGATTTGACAATGCTCATATTCACATGGAACAATTATTTTATCGTATTTTTATTAATGTTTTGAACAAATGTAAAAAGAAAACCGGAAAAGATAAAAATATTTCCGAAGCTAATATTAATTTTATTAATTTTGGTGATTATTTAAATTCTAAGAGTAAAGATGAATTTAAGAAAATATTTGAAACTAGTTTTAATACTAGTACCTGGGGAGTTAAAAATGAACCATCTAGAAGAGAAAATTATCGCGAGCAAGTGCGAAGAGAAACACCAATAACTTTATGGTCTCAGATAGTAAAAAATACTAATAATATACCTACTAATGGCACGGTTATCGAAGTTCGTTTTATTCAACCTACTCAACGAAACAAACATTGTATTATGGAAACTCCCGAAGGTAAACAAGTAGGGATAGTAAAATATAATTGTTTGAGTGGTATTTTTTCTCTAGGAAGAGATAGGAAAGATATTATCGATTTGCTTAAAAAATATGGTAAAAAATATGATGCTAAAGAATTTAATATTCTACCCATGATTAACGGCTTTCCTGTAAGTAATAGTGATTTTAATATTTATGTAGATAAAGGTATGAAAGATACATTAATTGATGCTCGCAGAAAACAAAACTTACCTTTCGATATAGAAATCTTTCATAATACAGAATTAAATACCCTGGAAATATTCTCTGATCCATCTAGGACTATTACCCCTTATTTAATAGTTAATCCTAAAACTAATAATTTAGTTATTGATGAAATAAATGGTTGGGATTTAGACTATGAAACTTTAACCACTAACGGCTGTATTGAATTTTTGGGACCTCGCGAAGAAGGAGATCCCACTATCACTATATCCACCAGTGTGGAAAATTTTTATGCTAAGAAGAGAGAAATTAGTAGTAGTACCAGAGAAATGGCTAAAATCTTAAAAAAGAATTATTCTTATTCCCATTGTACTATTGATCCTATGCAAATGTTTTCTTTAGCTACTAGTGCTTGTCCTCTTTCTAATCATCAATTAGGACCTCGTACCAGTTTCCAAGCTAGTATGTGCAAACAAGCCCTTGGTTATTATAATATAAATTATCATTTACGTTTTAAAACTTTCAAACAATTATATAAAGCAGAGAGATCTCTAACCGAAACAGATACTTACTTTTTACCCATGATGGATTTATTTCCAGCTGGTCAAATTGCCAATGTAGCTTTTCTTTGTGATACTGATAATCAAGAGGATGCTATTGTGGTTTCAGAAGATTTTATCAATGCTGGTAATTTAAATTATATTAAATATCAAGTAGTGGAAATAATAGTACCTACTAATACCAAAGGCTATACGATTGAATTTAAAAAACCACCGCTCAAAAAGAACGAAGACCCTCATATTTATCGTCATATTCAAGAGAATGGCTTGCCTAAATTAGATAGTTTAATTGAGTCAGGTGATTGTATTTTGGGTCAAGTTATGATTACTTCGGAAGGTGAAGAAAATCATTCTACTTTTGCAGATTTAGATATTTATGGTTATGTAGATAGAATTTTGATAACAAGGGAAAGAAATGGAACTAATCCACTTATTCGTATTAAATTAAGGAATTATAATAAGTATCAAGCTGGTGATAAATTAGCTTTAAGATATGCTCAGAAAGGTACCATCGGAAGAGTAGCTAAGCGTGAAGAATTACCAGTAGTTAGAGATGGTCCTAACAAAGGTATAGTCCCTGATATATTATTTAATCCTCATGGTTTCCCTACTCGTCAAACAGCTGGTTTGATGATAGAGGGTTTATTAAATAAGGCTGCTATTTATGACTGTAAAAGAAGAGATATTAGTTCTTTTCGTTTTAGCCAGAAAATTCTAGAAGAAGCTAGACAAGTTTTAAAAGATAATGGACTAGATGAATTTGGTTACGAAAATATGGAAACAAGCGACGGTGTACCATTAAAAGATAAGGTTAATTTAGTTCCTTTAACAGAACAAGTACTGAAACATCAAGTTAAAGATAAATTCCAATTTCGTAATATTGGTCCTCGTGATTTTAGAACTCATCAACCCCGCGCAGGACGTATTAAAGGTGGCGGTATTCGGGCTGGTGAAATGGAAAAAGACTCTTTCGCTGCCCATGGCGCTAGTGCGGTCATTAGAGAAAGGATGATGAAATCATCAGATGAATTTAAAATGATTGTCTGTAATAATTGCGGCGTTATTATTAATTATAAATTTTGTACTGTATGTAATAATTCTGATCCCGTAGTAGTGTTAATACCTTATGTTTTTAAAGTATTAATAAGACTGCTCAATGGCGTAGGTATAGATATTAGATTAGAGACAGAAAAAGTAAAGATGTTTAGAGACTAAAAAATTGAATTTATTTATTAATTATTTAATTAATAAACAAGATGGATTATTTTATTAAAAAAGCAGAGTATATTGAAGATTTAATAAGAAATGAACTTAGACTCAATTTAGTTCAATTTCTTTATAGCCAAGGTCAATTTTATGGAGAACATAATATTGAAAAAACAATATATAGTTATATACCTGGCTCTACTGAAGTAAAAAGAGCTAACTTTTTAGGTAAAAAAGATCTACATAATTATCTTACCAGTGTAGGTAAAACCAAAAAAATTTTCCAAAAAGCTTTGAAAAGATTTTTATTAACAGCAATAAATTCATTACTAATATTTTGCTGTAGTAAAGTCAATAAATCAATATTATTCAAAATACTTGCTGATAAAACAACCATAACTAAAATGGTGCAAATCATTCATACTAATCTAGATAGTGGTATTTTAAAACTTAACTCAATAGAAGGTGACAGGAAAGATACTTATTTTTTCCAAGAATTAATTATGTCAAAGATTAAAAATCAAGCTAATATTATTAGAGAATGGTGGGTCAATATTTACTACAGTCCCTACACTAAGATAGGTAAAAAAAGACTTGAAAAAAGTTACGACGATTTATTTAAAGATAATTAAAGTTCTTGTAATTCAAACCCATTATTTTCAGCTAAAACAACATTTTCTCTTCTCCTTTCCATTTTTCTTTTATAAATAATAGCACCGGCAAAAGTAACAATAACAAGAGCTGACAAACTTAACATTGTGGCTGTTAAAGCTACCGGATTGGCGCTATATGCACTTTCCTTTTCATAGACTACTTCATCGTTCGTAGAACCCAATTGTGTGAAATTAGTATTATTTTCTAAATGGCTTATTGCCAATTTAGAAACCATAGACATTAATGATGTCATTTTATCTTAAAGTAATTTTTTAAAATTGAAAATTGTTTGTTTATGTTTAAAGAAAACATGGAGTTAGCACAAAATAAACAAAGTATTAAGGAAATACAAACTTTCCTTAAAAATATTAATAGTGCTTACTCTTTGGGTAAAAAAGAAAATTATTTAGCTAGATTAAAAATTTTTCAAGATGTTATTAATTTCCCATGGCGGGAAGACCAGAAAAACGTCCTGGAAAAAGTTATCAAAAATGAACATCAATATTATGTCATCAATGGTATTTTTGGTTGCGGTAAAACTACTTTACTTTTCGGTATCATGATAAATCTTATTTTACAACATTTATATATGCCAGATGAAATTATGTTTATATCTTTCAATGTTTGTATTAAGAACGAATTAAAGAGAAAATTAAAACCTTTTGGTTTCAAAGGTAAAGTAAAAGTCAGTACCTTTGACTCTATTATTTATTTTATTTGTAAATACTTTGATTATCCCCATTTAGAATTACCTAATTTTGATGGTAAAAGAAGATTTTGTCAAGAATTATGTGAAAATGGTCGCGCAAAACCAATTTTGGAGCAACCAAAAATCATCTTTATTGACGAAGTGCAAGATTTGGAGCGGAACACTTTCCTTATTTTCAAACACTTTTATCCCGACAGTAAGATTATTTTTGCCGGTGACGTGTTTCAATCAATACAAAAAGAACCCAGAGATAGCCTGCTTTGGTACTTGCTAAATCAAGATTTACGTCAAATTGCTCATTTTTACATGAAAATCACCCCTAGGGTACCCCAGGAAATTTTGTCAGGATTGCAAAAAACACTTAGTGCTTATTATCCAGAATTTGAGGGAAAGATACAGGAGTGGAAATCCACCAATGAGCATTCCCAAGCGAAGATAATTTGGCAGCGTATCTATTCCTATCGTCAGATCTTCGATTTGGCCAAAGAAAAAATTATGGAGTATGGCGAAGAGAATACTATGATCTTAACTTTTAGTTCAGCTATTACTGTTAAAGGGGCATTAGGCGATGTGGCGCGTTTGAGACGTAATTTTGTCAATGAGCAATTTGATGTTAATAAAAATCACAAAAAATTAGATCCAGATAAATTATTTTTATCGACGGCTAATTCTTCCAAAGGTTTAGAAAGAGACCATGTAGTTATTTTTCTTACTTTTCCTTTGGAAAAAGCCTTTTGTAATTTTTCTGACGATATTGTAGTCAATTTAATTACCGTAGCAGTAACCAGAGCTCGTAAAACAGTTCATTTCTTTGTCCCTGCTTATGAAGATAAATTTACTCGGGTTTTAACTTTTTTTGATAAATGTCCTTATCCTAATAAAGATAAAATCAGGGAAGGTAAGCGTCTAGAAGATTATACTTTTCAAGATTTTATGGAAAGCGAACGTTGCGTAACTGAATTAATAAGACAAAATATTATCTTTTATGATACTCGTTTGGCTATCAAAGAACATATCAAACAATATGAAAGTGAGCCAGTTTTTAGCGGTGAAGTTCGTTGCAAAAGACCTATTGCTATTTGCGAAGAAGAACAAGCTATGGTGGGTGTCATTATTGAAAATTTAATGACCTCTACTTGGTCCGGTAAATGGCCTTTGGTAGATAGTATTGAAAAATTACGTAATCATCCTATGTACATTCATATCTTCAAGAAAATAGAAAATATGTTTACACGTTATCAACAATATGCCCATAAAACCAAGCTCAATGATGCTACTCAATTCAAAGGTATTTACATTTATTCTCAATTACATTTAGCTATGTACAATAAATTATTTGTTACTTTTAGCAGTGATAATGTTAAAACTTTGGAAATATATTGGCAGGCTTTAAAACCCAAAATTATATCTTGTCGTCCCAAGAGTGAAAAATTACGTATACAAGCTAATATGTGGATGCCTTATTTAACCGGTATTGCTGATGCTATTTTTGATAGTAAAAGTAACATTAATGGTAACGAATATGATGAAATAAATGTTTGGGAAATTAAAGCCAGTGGCGATCCTAATTGGAAAGACGACGCTTTAACCCAATCATTTTTATATGCACTTATGAGCGGCAAAGCCTGGTCTCGTATTACGCTGATTAATCCTTTTCGTAATGAAAAAGCTAATTATTATTTTAAGAGCAAAAATATTATGACTTTACGTAATCAAGTTTATCGTGATATTTTGACCTGGAATTTTAATTGTTATTTAGCTAAAAATTATAATAATCGTAATCCTAAAATTTTACGAGTAGATGATTGCTATTTTGCTTATCTCAATTATCATAAATGCGAATGTGGTGTTTGTATGGAAAAAAAGAAAATGACAAAATTAATACCATGTCATCACGAACTTTGCTGGGACTGTGCTACTAAAATAAAAGATTGTCCTTTTTGTCGTCAACATATTGATAAATTAGAAGAAGATAATAAAGTATGTCAATTATCCCTTGTCGAATTTACTACTCCTAGCAAAGCATTTGTCAAAAGTAATCAATATTTTAAATTAGTTACTGATAAAGAAAAATTAACTAAACATGAAAAGCTATGTATAGAAAGTAGTGAAGAATTTGATGAAAAATGGCAAGAAAAATTAAATCGTAAAGTATGGTTAATTGATGATAATTTTCATCATCTTATTGCCAAAGTAGGTGATTGGAAAAAAGAATTAAATTATCTCAAAAACGAAGATTTGAAATATGAAATGGATTTTGATGATGGTTTAATTCAACTCTTTTGTTATTTACATTATTTAGCCAAAGAATATAAGTTTGTTTAATAAATATATAATTATTTATTAAATATGTCATATTTTACATTTTCTATAGCTCTAGAGTAATTTTATAAAAAGTTTACTAGAGCTATAGAAAATGTAAAAAAATGTATATTTCTATAGCTCTAGAGTAATTTTATAAAAAGTTTACTAGAGCTGTAGAAAATGTAAAAAAATGTAAAATATGTAGCTCTAGAGTAATTTTATAAAAAGTTTACTAGAGCTGTAGAAAATGTAAAAAAATGTAAAATATGTAGCTCTAGAGTAATTTTATAAAAAGTTTACTAAGCTGTAGAAAATGTAAAAAAATGTAAAATATGTAGCTCTAGAGTAATTTTATAAAAAGTTTACTAAAGCTGTAGAAAATGTAAAAAAATGTAAAATATGTAGCTCTAGAGTAATTTTATAAAAAGTTTACTAAAGCTGTAGAAAATGTAAAAAAATGTAAAATATGTAGCTCTAGAGTAATTTTATAAAAATTTTACTAAGCTGTAGAAAATGTAAAAAAATGTAAAATATGTAGCTCTAGGTAATTTTATAAAAATTTTACTAAGCTGTAGAAAATTGAAAAAAATAAAAAAAACTATCTAATTATCGGTCTATCAGGCCAAATAAACGTAGACCTTTCACGACCCCAGATTACTTTGTTTCCAAGATGGGAGATTTACCTGTAGAATTAATTCTTCTCGTCGCACTTTTGGCTGACCCATATACTGCGTACAACATATATAAATCTCTTGGTTATGATGATGTTTGGATTGAGGAAGAAATGTCGAAGAGAAAAGATATTTACTTTTGGAACGGCGAAAACGAAGTGCCCGAAAATGTAACATTTGTTATTATCAAAGAAGGTGTCACTACTATTAGTGATGGTGCTTTCCAATGGTGTGATAGTCTCGAAAATGTGGTTATTCCTAACAGTGTCACTTCTATTGGTTCATATGCTTTTAGTTATTGTGATAGTCTCGAAAATGTGGTTATTCCTAACAGTGTCACAACGATCGGTCAGGGTGCTTTCTTTTGTTGCATTAATCTCGATAATGTGGTCATTCCAGATAGTGTCACAACGATCGACCAGACCGCTTTTGGACGTTGCATTAATCTCGATTATGTGGTCTTACTGAACAAGTTAACTTCATTTACCGAATGTGCTTTCCCATCGCATACAAAAATCATAAGGCAATGAAGCACCAACAACCTATTCCCGCTGATGTTGTTAAACTCCTGCGGGGCTAATTGTCGGCCTAAGACAAAAACACCGGAGTAATAACTTCGGGATATAAATACAAAATTAAAAAAAACTATATCTTCTCTTAATATAGTTTTAAAATTTATTAAACAATATAACTAAAACCTCTTTCTCTAAAAAATTCTAAATCTTTACCGTAAAAAATAGTTACATCTCTCTTAATTTCTTCATTATAAAATAATTTTGTAGCAGGTCTAAAATCATTATATTTATCAGCTGTAAGATCATAAATATTACCTTGGGAAAAAGTATCTATAATTTCTTTTTTATTTTCATGCCCTCCACGATTTTCTTTTAGCTCTTTGGGTATATTTTTCTCAAAAACATCTTCTAAAAAACCATAATCAATATCATTAATATCATATATAAATAATTTTCTCTCTTTTAAGTCATCATTCCAATTTTCAGATAATTGTGGAGTAAAATGATGTTTATTTAATATTTTAAAATTATCAGTACATAATTCTTCTACAAAATTTTTAAAAGTAAGTTCTTTATTTTTTTTCCACAAATATCTTTTATATCCAGAATTATTATGATATTTATTTAAAAAGCCAGAAATAAGTCTTTCATACGGATTTCTAATTATTAAAATAATAATATAATCTGGATCAAACTCGATATTTATTTTTTCATATTCTTCCTTTCTATGTACACTATTATCTATCTTATTATTTTGAAAATAATAAAATATTTTTTTTATATGTGTACAACCGCATTTAGCAGACCATCCTATGGCTATTTTTCTTTCTTTATCATCTAAAAAATACATTTTATAATATTTATTATTATAATAATTTCTCAATCTCTGGCATAAATCTTTCCAAATCTGGTTTTCTTAATAAATCATAATCTATTAATTTACTTTTATCACCATAAGTTTGAGGTTGCAAAGGAACTACTGTAATAGGATAGGGCCAATGGGTAGTAGTTCTACGATCATAAAAATATTTTAAATGTTTTTCTTTCATTCTTACTGTATTTTTGGGATCATTTTTAGGTAAATAACAAACATACTGTACCATCCTTTCTTCCGAATTAGGAGCGCCGTATTGATTTTGATGAAAAGTACGAGAATCCCAGATAACTAAGGATCCTTTGGGGATATGAAGAACTCTTTTTTGAGCTTCCATATTTTTAATGTCATTATCATCAAAAACAAACCAATCATTACTACTTCTTATATTTCTTTCTTCAAAATATTGAGCATGCTCTTTGTGCGAGCCTTCATAAACTACCAGAGTTCTTTCTTTATTATCAGTGAGTGAAACTAAACCTTGATAACAATGAACTCCTCTTTTATTAGGTGCTTGGTCGGTATGAGTCCATAATCTATCCCTTTTAGTGCAACTTTTGGGGATATAATTAGAACCATCAAAAGAAACACTTAATTCATCACAGCCCCATAAATATTTAAAAACATCAATAATTTGAGGTCTAGTACGTATGAACCAAGCATGTTCTTGATGTCCTACTTGATGATATTTATAAATACCATGGGGACTAATTAAAGAATGCATCAGATCATGATTGGGTATGGTTTTTTGCCAATCATAGAATAGTTTTTTGGCTTCTTCAATTTCATCCGAAGACAAAATATCAGACACAATACAATATCCCTTCTCTTCTAAATCTTTTTTAATGGACTCCATTTTTTTTCTTAAACAAAATATATAAAAAAAATTCATTTTTACAAAAAAATATATGTAAAAAATGGAAGTACCCAGTTTCTGTTCTAAGGATTTCCATTATGTGGCCAAGAAAATGCGAGAGTTTTTCGAAGGCAAAGGATGGGTAGAAGTGCATACCCAAAGCAGGCGTAGTATTTTGGCAGCTTGCGAAGATCCTGCCACTATTGCCACCTATACTTATGATGGTACTATCTGGCCATTGCCACAAACCGGTCAAATGTGGTTAGAACATGAGCTTCTTTCTAGCCCTGAAACACCGGGCTTTTTCTGCATCTCTACTAGTTATCGCAATGAACCCAATCCAGTGCCAGGACGTCATGATAAGATTTTCCCTATGTTTGAATTTGAATGTAAAGGTAGTATGGAAGAACTTATTAAACTAGAAGCCGAACTTTTGGAACATATGGGTTTTGGAAAAGCTTCTGAATTCCCACGTGATACCTATACTAATATTGCTAATAAATATGGTGTAGAAGAATTGGAAAATGAACATGAAGCTAAATTAGAACAAGATTATGGTCCAGTTTTCTTCCTGACAGATTTCCCAAATCATACTTCGCCTTTCTGGAATATGCAACAAAATGAAAATGGTAAAGAAGCCAATAAAGTAGATGTTATCGTCCATGGTATTGAAACTATTGGTTCAGCAGAAAGATCCTGTGATATTGAAGAAATGCGTCGTCAATTCTACACTATTAGCGACGGAGGTTATGCTAACATCCTTTTCGATAAATTTACACGCGAACGAGTAGAAACAGAATTAGACAAGTTTTTTGAATTTGATTTCTTCCAACGTTGCGGCGGAGGTATTGGCATGACCCGTATGATTAGAGCTATGAAATTAAGTAATTTAATTCCAGATCAATAAGTATAATAAATTTTTATCATCATAATATAAATAAAGTATTATGGTGATATTTTACATCACACTTTTTTGTTCGTTTAGTAAACCTCGAAACGATCTTCTAACTTATAAGCCAAAGTATTATAATTTACAAATAGCGTATAAGTAGGCGTATTGCCATCGTCATCGTCACTAGCTGTATACAAGCGTTCGCTTACACTCTTTCTGAACAATTCCAGGTTATTATCAATGATAACCTTATCCCATCTAGACTTATCGTCAGAGATAAGATCCTGTACTTGCTCGTCAGAAAGAGTACTGACAGTGTATCCACTTTTTTTCAACTTATGCTGATAGTCTACGATACGATCGTTTTTGATTTCAGCCAAAACCTCGTTACAAGGCTTCCTGTTTCTTCTATTTCTACCCATGATTAATTTTTGTATAAGGCGATAGAGAAAAACTCTAAATATAAATAATTATTTTTTATAATTCAATTTTTTTTATTTCAGATCAATAATTAAACATAGTTAATTTTTTTATTCTTTCTATTAATATATCAGGACAAGATATATTATTATCTATAAATTCTATAATAGTATCTTTAAAAGCTTCCAGAGAAGTAAAAGTTTTATTTTGCGTGGCTAGTCTCATAATATCATACGCACCATCTATATTATAAACTCTCATTAAAGTTTGAATACCTTCGCTTAGACATTCCGGATGAGTATCTAAATCTTTATTTATCATTGCTAAATTTATAGTTAATTTTTCTAAACCAGTGACAATATTTTTATAAGCTAGTAAAGAATGAGCTAAATAAACACCCGTATTTCTTAGTACAGTACTATCAGTTAAATCTCGTTGTAATCTAGAAATAGGTAATTTATTTATTAGCATTTCTAAACCACTATTGGCTATTTTTAAATTACCTTCGGCGTTTTCAAAATCAATAGGATTAACTTTTTGCGGCATGGTACTACTACCCACTTGATCTTTATTATCTTTTTTTAATCCAAAATAACCTTTACTAATATATAACCACATATCTTGACATAAATCTATTAAAAGATTATTAACATTTACAAGATGAGATAAAATATTAACAATATCATCATGATTAGTTATTTGAGTAGTTTTTTGCCATCTTTTTAAATCATATTTCTTAACGAAATTATTAAAGAATTTAACCCAATCTATATCAGGATATGCTAATTTATGAGCATTTAGATTTCCTACTGCTCCACCAATTTTGGTATAGTATTGAAAATCTTTTATTTGTTGATACCAATAATTTAATCTAGTTGTAAAAACTTTTATTTCTTTACCCATTTTAGTAGGTATGGCTGGCTGACCGTGTGTATAAGCTAAGATAGTAATATCTTTCCATTTTTCAGACAAAATATTTAATATACTATTAGTAATATATAATTGAGGTATTATATTATCATTAATACAATCTTTGAGTTGTAAACTAAAGGCCATAGAATTTACATCTTGACTAGTTAAACCAAAATGAACTAAATTTTTTTTAGTTGGTATGAAACTAGCAATATAATATTCGATAGCTTTAATATCATGTTTAGTTTTTCTTTCAAAATCTAAAATAACATTCATCTCAATAATATTAAATTTTTTGTATAATTTTTCTAAGTGGGATAAATCTTGATTATGTAATAATTTAGCTAATGCTATTAAATAATCTACTTCTATTTTTACTCTATATTTGATCCAGCTAAAATAAGAAAAATTATTAGCTATTTCTTTGACTTTGTCAAAATACCTATTATCAATAGGTGAAATACTATCCATGATATTTTATTTATTTTATTTTATAATTAAAATGGAAAGATTTGAAAAGAAAATAAATAAAGTAACTACATATGAATATTTAAAACACCAAATTGTATAATTTATTATTATATATTTTTAAAAATCGAAAAAAATAAAATATATAATACTTATAATAATCAATCATGTTTGACCTAAGACTTTATGACTATAACAAAGTTCAAGAGTTCTTGGATAAAAATATAGCAAAAAGAAATATCAAACCATGTGTTTCAATTAAAAATACTGATACCGGTTCTGACTGTAATTTCAATTATAAATTAATAGTTGTAAGTATAGATAATGAATATTTTGACGAACCAGCTAAGTCCTTTAGAATGAATGATGTTCTATATGAAAAAACATATTACTATATTCTTGATTATAACGACGAGACATTTGTAAACGAACTAAGTGTTCTTGATTGTGGCGGATATTTTATAGCTGTGTGTATTTTCAAAAATAATATAAATGTTACAAATGACTATATTTACAACAAGGAAATTGATAAAGAAAATACATTTCAAAAATTTCATATGAATACAAAAATCGGAACAAAGAACGAAATAATAAATTAATTAGAAAATACAAAGAAGTCCGATTTTCCTAAAATGAAAAATAATAATAAGTAAGTAATAGAAAATAAAAATGTCACTTAATCCTATCGTTAAATGGAGCGGGGGTAAAAAAGATGAAATTAAAAATATAATACCTCATTTGCCAGAAACTTATGATATTTATCTTGAACCTTTTGTCGGAGGCGGAGCTTTATTTTTCCATTTAAATCCTAAAAAGGCAGTTATCAATGATGTACATAATGAATTAATTGATTTTTATCAATCTATTAAAGATGGTAAAAGTCAAGAAATATATGATTTTATGAAAAAACATTCAAATGAAGAAGAAACATATTACAAAGTACGTGCTTATGACCATACTGATTGTTTAGACAATGCTAAAAGATTTTATTATTTACGTAAAACTTGTTATCGAGGAATGTTAAGATATAATAATAAAGGAGAATTTAATATTCCTTACGGGAGATATAAAAATTATAATTTTGAAGATATTAAGAATAAAGAATATGAAAAATTATTAAAAAGAACAGAAATTTTTAATAAAGATTTTGAATACATATTTGAAAACTATAATAATGAACATAATTTTATGTTTTTAGATCCTCCTTATGATAGTGAATTTACTGACTATGGTTATTGTACTTTTGGTAAAGAAGAACATAAAAAATTAGCTACTTGTTTTAAAAATACAGATATTAAATGCTTGATGATTATCGGAAAAACTCCCTTTATAGAAGAACTATATAATGATTATATAGTTGACGAATATGATAAGAAATATCGTTTCAAATTACATTCTGGACGAATAGGAGATGAAATAAATACTAAACATTTAATTATAAAAAATTACTGATCAAACATATTAGTAACAATATATCTAATTTATATATTCATTTTGTGACATTTTTTATTAATTAAAGATAAAAATAGTTTATCTTTAATTATTAGTTTTATTTTAATTATGCTATATATATTTAGATTATACTTTCAATCATTTTAATTTCTTCTTTTGTAATCTCAAAATATTTATAAATATTTTTATTATTAATATTTTCAATTTCATTAATTATATTAGGTATATAATTGAATATTTGTTTATTTGTTTCAAAATTACTCCATTTTGTTGATTTTATAACTAATTTTATAATATTTGTATTAAGGTATTTTACCATTTTTTCTCCTAATTCCCCGTTATCTACCAATATATACAATCCTCCTTCTGTAACCCCTAATTGACCATTATCATAGAAAGGAACAATTGTTTCTCCATTTGAAAATATCACCTTTTTATTTATTTGACATTTATGAGGTCTTGATGAATAACAATATGTTTTTCCTTTTGTTCTTGAAATACTATTTAACAAATCATAATCATATCCTTCTTTTTTTGTTTTTGAAACATAGGGTCTTGATGTATGACAATCTGAATCTCTAATTACATATATACCGTTATCATTTAATTTACTAATAATTTTTGAAAATATATTCCACCCAAAGTTAGGTATAAATGGTAAATCATTATTAATATCAATTTCATATGTTTTTTTATCTTCAAAATATACTAATGATTTTTTATATGGTGTTATATTTTCCATAAGATAATAATCATATCTTGTGGTAGCACCAAATATTTTTGCTCCTTCTACTTTATTATGAATTGATAAATAATGTATTTGTTTATTAAACATTATATCTCTCATCTTATTTCCAGGTTTTCTCCATAATGCTGGATGAACATATAATAATAAACCATTTACTTTTAATTTTTTTAGAGAATATTTCACAAACTCATCCCATATTGATTTCCCTCCCTTTTTATTATTCGACGGAGGCTGATATGGCGGATTACCAATAACAGCATCAAAACCTTCAATATCCCATTTTTCTTTAATATTTAATTCTAATGTATTTCCCTCATTATAATTTAATTTATATTCATTATATGGATCTATCAATAATTTACAGATGAATATGTTTGTAGAATTAATATCACTGAAATACAAGCACTCTTCTACAATTGTTCTATATCTTTCTTTTTCATCAGGAATATTTTTCCTAAGACCATTCATAAATCTATCAATTATATCTATAATAAATCCGCCTTTTCCAGCACAAGGTTCAAACACTTTCTTTATAGATGTCCAGAATTCAACCGGTATTTTATCCAACATTTCTTGTCGTAATTTAAATGGCGTAGAAACTTCGGCATTACTTTTCTTTTCAAGTTCTTGTGGGATCAAATATTTGTCAATCAAAGTAGATAATTCTCTATTATTTTTAATATTTTTCATAAATAATTCTTTGACAGTTCTAATAATCTGATTAGTTTCTTTATCATCTTTCATATATTTTATATACACATTTATAAACTTTTTTATTATTTTTGAATCTATTGATTTACCCCACCAACTTTTAGTTTGGTCAATTAAGATATTATACACATATTCATTATTTTCAATTAATTGAAACATTTCTACAAACGATGTTTTCTTATCATGAATTGTTAATAGACATATAAGAGGAATAATATGTTTTAAAATATCCATATAGTTTATTTGTTTTTCTTCTTCTTTTGTATCATTATTATCATTATTTGTTTCTGATGATGTATTTATGTCTTCATTAACAACTTTGGTTTTTTCAATACCTTTTTTGATTTTTTCTTCTTCTTTATCTTCCTCCAAAAGTTTACCTATTAATTCTTTTTGTTTTTTTGTAGGTGTTGTATTACTAAACATAGCATTAAATATTTTTTGTTCTTCCTTTGTAAGTAATATTTCCTTGAAACGAAGACGATTTAAGAAATGGTTTAGTGCATTTTCGGTATTAGATGAATATAATTCGTATACATTTTTACATAAAGCAGTAAATTTAGAAACGTCATTTCCGAAAGAAGGCATCCAATGATCACCATTTAAATTGATAAGTCTTTCTTGTAAAATGAATTTTGTAGCTTCTCTTGGATGAATATCTGGTTTTATTAATGATGCATAATTAATTACAGAACTTTCAATCACTCTGTGAATATTTAAATCTACCACAAAACCACATTTTTTATTTTTCCCTTCTGTCATGCAACGGAACATCATCTGATAAATCATATCAAAGCTCATATTATTATTCAGTAATAATACTATATCACAATTATCAATAGATACTCCAAGACTACATTGTTTTCCACTTAATACCAAGACTCCTTTCTTTCCACTATTTCTTGCTTTGATACGTGCATCTTCAATAGATTGTTTAGGGTTATTAGTTGTTTTACTATTAATACTAATTATTTCATAATCTGGAATAACATTATTTCTTTCCAAAAGTTTTATTGTTGCTTTTGAAATTTTATCAATATTATTTTGAGGTAAGAATGCCATAATAATCATAGGTTCATTATGAAAATCTCCTTCTCCAATAAATCGTGAATCTATTGTTGGGTCTTTACATATTTTTTCAATCCTCTTCATAAATACACTATTATCTGGATAATCTTTATCAGGAATTCCAAATTTATTTTTTTTTCCAAAAACTCTATACCATAATTTTAAATTTTCTCCTTCATTTTGAAACTCTTCCTTTATTACTATTTTAGATTTATGTGTTTCTTTGTCTTTTTTTATAGCTTGTTTAAGAAGGAAACAAGCATCAGGTGACCATCCATAATTATTATCTTGTGTATCATTTATTATTTCAGATACAACATGTGGATTAATTTCATCTGTTAATAACCACAATTCTGGATATTTTGAATATTCACTGATTATATTATCATGAGAATATTTAGAAATGATATCTCGAATAGAATCACCATGTTTTTCTACTAATCTAATAATGCTACCTTCATTTGTAATATTTTTACAAAGTTTTATATCTTCTAAATCCCATAAAATCCAACAATCCTTTGGAATATTATAATCATTTATCGGTTTAGAATATGTTGCTGTAATATATATCTGTGTTGATTTATAACCATAATAATTCATCATTTCTTGTGCTAATTTTGTAGTCCCTCCTCTATGACTTTCATCCAAAAAAATAAATTCAAAATTTAAATCTTTTAACCATTTAATTTTTTTAATTTTATATATACTATCGTCATAGTGTTCTGTATTTTTACTATTAGTATTTTTGATATACATATCTGAAATAATTATAATATTTTTTTTATTAGTTTTACTAAGTTTTTTTACTTCTTTTTCAGTTTCTTTTTTCAATGTTATTACATTAAATTTTTCAAAATCTAAATAATTAAAGATATTATGATATTGTTGTTCTGTTTCATTTGGTGCTGTTGTAATTACTAAATAATTGCACTCATTTTTATCTTTGCTATCCTCGATAATACAGCCTCCGATAATATAACTTTTTCCACTTCTTTGAATATGACCCCATAAAATTTTTTTCTTTTCACTATTCTTCAATCTAAGTGTTTCCAAGACACCAAGATATTGATGCATTTTTAAACATAATGGAGTTTTATCCGAATTAATAATATTATCAATAGATGTTTGTCCATAAAATATTTTAAATTGATGATATGCTTGATTCAAGTCAAACCAATCAATAATAATAGTATCTTCTTTCTCTAATAATGATCTTAATTGGTGGTTAGTTTTTTCTATATTTTTTTTCATATTTTTAAAATCATTAATATTTCTAATACATATACACAATGAGATAGTATATCCTTCACGTTTATACTGTTGAAAATTTGTTAATATTTTATCAATATCTAATTTTCCAACATGTGTTTTATTTAAATTTTTTGATGTTGTAACTAATAAATGTTTTTCATTTTCTTTATAAATACCAGTTAAATCCGACGAATCACCTTTATCTTTGAGATTAATAAGGTTATTTTCTTGATTATAAAATACATCTTTTATTGTATTATTTTTTGTTATTGTTTTTTTGTTGTAATTACCTTTACAAATAACATACGATTTTAGTTTATTTATTAAACCAAGCCCGGCGAATAATCTTAATAATGATTCTTGCTTATCTTTACCAGTCCATGATTTTTCTAACCAAGTTATAATATTATTTTCTTCATATAATTGAAGAAACTCATAAAGGTCTTTTAAGGTATCCATATTGTTATATGTTTGGTTAAATATTTCTTGCTTTTTAAAATCATTTTTTTTTAAATTTAAATCATTAATAGTCTCTTTTATTTTTGTCATACTATTTATATAATTATTTTTCAATTTATTAAATTAAAAAATAATATTAAGTAAGTAATTACATAAAAATGCAAGTTCAATTACTTACTCCTACTGCTCGGGCGCCAGCGCGTCAAAGTGATCAAGCAGCTGGTTATGATCTTCATATAGACGAAGGTTTAACTCTTTTTCCTGGTCAGAGAAAATTAGTCAGTACCGGATTAGCCATAGCTGTTCCACATGGTTATTATGGCCGTATTGCTCCTCGTAGTGGTTTAGCTGTCAAAAAAGGTATTGATATAGGAGCCGGAGTGATAGACAGTGATTATCGCGGACCGGTAAAAATTCTCCTTTTGCATAACGGTAAAGAAACATTAGAAATTGAAAGAGGAGATCGTATTGCTCAACTTATTTTAGAAAAAATTACATTACCAGAAATAGAAGTGGTTGCTGCTTTGGATAATACTGAAAGAGGCGAAGGTGGTTTTGGCAGTACTGGTAAATAATAAAATTTATATATTAAAAATGAGTTTATTAAAAAAAGCAGAAAATACTAAACAAGCATGGGCTTTTTCATTAAAGAGAGGTATGTATAAAGATACACTAACCTGTTACGATGAAAATTTTATTTTCAAAGGTACTAAAAGTAAAAAAGCTACTACTGATAAATATGATTTGAGTAAATATTTTAAGAAATTTAGTAATGAAGTTAATGATGTTACTTTTTTCAAAAATAACATTAATATGGTCAAGAATAATATGGTTTTTGACGCCGGTAGATATAATTTTAAATTAGATAATAGTACTATTAAAGCTCAATATTTTTTTGTTTTTGATAATAAAGGCAAAATATTAATTCATTATTCTACTTTTTATGATTAATAAAAATGGCAGAAAAAGAAATAGCTTATATATCTTTTGGTGTATTTATTTTTATTTTTATAGTTTTCTTTTCTCTACTTCTTTATACTCTTGGAGATCGTCCTATTTATAATTTAGGCGATAAACCTTCTGGTTTATTAGAATTAAGGGAAGAAGAAGCTTTAGTTCAAAATGCTAAATCCAAATAATTCTTCTCAAAATCATTTAATAACGCTACGATATCTTTTCTAATTTTCGTAACTAAAATGATACTTTTTTGATTACTACTACTAAATAATTTATTATAAATAACAAAATTAGCTTTATTTATATAGCTACTAGCTGAAATAGGAGCTATACTTTTTTTCATGGGAAAGAAATTTTTATAGAGAGCTAATTCTTTACCAAATACTTTTTTAGTTTTACCAGTATATTGAGCTAAATTAGGAAAGTAACCTTTTAATAAACAATAACAAATTCTATCTTTTAATTCAGGAATATCATATTCTTTTTCCCCTTCTACTTTGGGTGTTTTTCGATAGATAGAAACAGCTTTTTGAATAATTTTGTTAATAGTAGAATATTGTAAATAATTTCTTCTACACCATGCTTTGATGTCTGTATTGTCTCTAACTTCTGCTTTCAAAAAGCGTGTTAAAATTTCATAGATACTAAATGCATCGCCGTCGTCTACTTTAAAACTTTTCTTTTTCTCTTCTAATTCCTGTTCTTCTTTTTTATCATTAGCTTTTAAGAAAAAACTATCAATATCATCTACACCTTCTCCACCCATACCAGCTATGATCATACTTACTTCCTTAGAGCAATTATAAATTTTAGCATAATAAAGTGCTATGGAACTATAAATATTAAATACTTTTTTACTATTTATATCTAAGATTATTTTCCCTTTTTCTGTTAAAGTTCCATCAGCAGCAAATTTATCAATTAGATCTAAAGCATGAAGAGTACGTAGGCCACTTTTTACAAAAATTTTTGGTGGCCTTTCTATAAAAAGACGCAAGAAATTTAATAATTGTGATAGATTTTCAATATCTGGTCGAGTTAATAAAGATAATAACATTTCTGTCAAATCACTTTTCCTGATAGGTACGATGGGATTTTTTAACATCTTATCGTATTGTTTTTCACTGTATGCGCGATAGCAAATACCAGCATATAAACGACCAGCTCGTCCTTTTCTTTGTACTGCTTGAGCCTGGGAAATATCTTCTTTATTTAATTGATCTTCCATTCTTTCTGGGTCATAACTTTGTTCTAAATTTAATCCATTATCAATAACATATATTAATGGATTCAGTGTAACCGATGATTCGTAAATTTTGGTAGCTATAATTACTTTATATTTATACTTGCTATCTAACCTACCTCTTTCAATTAAACTTTCCAAAGTTTCTTTGCTCAAAACCTCTTGAATATCTTCGTCTCTTTCTACTGTTTTAGAAGTAGCTTCCACACAGAAAATAGAATTATCTTTACTAGTAATATCTTTACATAAAGCTTTAGCCTTGGATAAAGAAGTACTAAAAATTAAAGTATCGCCTTTTTTATTCTTATCAATAATTTCTTTGAAATAAATCTTATAAGTTTCATCAGCTCTCTCGTTGGCTTTAATATCTTTTTTACTGTAAACTATATCTACTGGTTTATTAGGCAGAGGATCTATATTCATTTCGCCTACCGAAATACCTTTTTCTCGAAAATAATTTTCAAATAATTGCGGGGGCAAAGTAGCTGAGGTAACGATTACTTTTAATTTATCATTTAAGAGTAATGCTTCTCTTAATAAGACCAAAAGTCTATCTATTTCTAAGGTTCTTTCATGTGCTTCGTCAATAACCACAATATCATATTCTTTCAGATAAGGATCACGGGTCAGTTGTTGTAAAACACTGCCCTCGGTACTAAAAAGTAATTTAGTTTTAGCACTCTTAGAACTTTCTTCTATTATATCATCGCCTTCGCCACTTTCTATTTTAGAACCAGAATATTGAAAACCTACTTCTTGGCCCAATTTGACATCTAAACAAGCGGCGGCAAAACTAGCTGAACTTAAAGTAGCTGCTTTTTTAGGAATAGTCATAACTACTTTACCTTTATAATCTAAGGTATGTAAAGCCAATTTAGGCAAAATAACTGTTTTACCGGTACCTGTGCCACTTTCAATAACACAAACCCGATGCTTTTCAATTAATTTGATTATTTTTTTAGCTTCTTTATACATAGGAAATTCTCTCCATGCTGGTTTGATATTAGCTAAATCATAATATTTTTGACTATATTTTTTGCCGGTTAATGGATTTTTATTTTTTCCATCAGGATCCAAAATACCTATTTCTTTCATTTTATTTAAAATAAAATAATATAGCTAGGAGAAATTGAAAATAGAAAAAAAATATTTTATTATAATTATGTTGGAGATATAAGCTTATTTCAAACATGTTTCTTTTTGAGTTACCACTTGAAATTGTTTTGCTTATCGCGAAGACTTTAAGCCAATGCGATGCTCGCAATCTTTTGTTGGTTTATCGTTTGTCAGACGAAGATACATTCAGAGAATTACGAAAACTCGGTATGTATATGCCTGTTACAATCTTAAAGATCCCCTTTCTGTACCCTGATTGTAATTACAGTGACGACGAAGCTCCTCGTGCATTCTTAGGGGTGATAGAGCGACTCGATCAGTCTGGAAGACATAGGCTTTTTCTTGAAACGCTAGCTCAACTTCTTGGCGGCGCAATCAAGAAAATGGGCCACGAATCCATAGTTCAAGTCTTTGATCTCATCAGTCACATCGACCAGTATCGCGGAACTTGTGGCGAAAATTGTAGCATTTTCGATGTTAATACTATCTATAACAGAGTCAAGGAAGCTTTACGTGGTAATGAAACTGACGAGATCAAGAACCTCTTCGTGAAGATCGAGAAACATCTGTCATGTCTTCTTTTCGGCAACAATGATTATTAAATGATCATTACCGGCAACCTATTTCCGCTGATGTTGTTAAACTCCCGCGGGGCTATTTTGTCTGCCTAAGACAAACACACCGGAGTAATAACTTCGGGATATAAATACAAAATAAAAAAAAGAAAGATATATCATTAATTAATATATCTTTAAAATTTATAGAAAATAATTTTAATAAAACTGGTTGTTTTGATAATATTACTTAATATTATAAAATTTTCTAAATTCTATCAAAGTTAATTCTATTTTACAAATAATAGCTAATTTTTCTAAATTAGTAGTTTTTCTAATAAAATCATTATTATTAGCCAAACATACTTGTTCAACCGCATAATTATAATTACAATGATCACAATTAATAGAACATTCCATGATTGCATTAATTTATATAATATATTTTTTTACTTCAATTTTTTATCTAATTAATATATCTTCGCCGTCATAAATATAAACATATTTTCCAATCCAAGAATGATTATTAGGTCTATGATCTTCTTTGATTACTACTTCTCCATTATTAATCAAATTACCTATTAGTTTAAATTGTAATTTATCTATACCTTCGTAAGTATCTAGTAATAAAGAACAAGTGGCATTACCACAAGAAATAAAATATTCACTATCAGGATATCTTTGAAAAAAAGTTTCCATTATTCTTTCACCATTTATTATCATCTTTATTACTATAAAATATCTATCTAAAATATCAATACCATGAACTACAGGTTCTTTTATTTCTTCCCATTTTAAAAAATCTAATATTCCAGTAGGATTAAGAGCATTCCCTATATCATGATAGGGTATAATTTTTTGACAGTTAAAAAAATATTTTGAATATAAGATAGCTTTTTGTTTCAACTGTTCCATCCTTTGTATTTTTTTTACTAATAAAATGCAATTAACTACTTTAAATTATTATGCGGCTGTGCTTCATGCACTTAGTGCCGTAGGCGTAACTGCTGCTTTTTACGCAAGAGGAGAAGAAGCTAATTTTGATACTGGTTTGTATAGTTATAAGATTTCTTCTATCAGTGCTGATGACAAAAATGTAGGATTGGAATATTACGAAGTAGTTAGAGTTTCTACTCGTGCTTTAGAAAGTATCATCGCTGCTATTTTTCTCATCACTAGTTTTTTCCATTCTTTTTATGCCACCGATGGTTTTGGTACCGGGGCTTATTTAAAAGAAATAAAAAGAGGATATAATAGATATAGATGGTTGGAATATGGTATTACTTCTACTATGATGATTTTTGTTTTAGCAATCATTTCTGGTATCAAAGATTATGATACTGTCTACGAGCTTTGTGTATTGAATGCTATTTTAATGAGTTTAGGCTATTTTTTGGAACAAGGAGTTAATAAAGAAGTTAAAATAGTAGCCCTAGTTTTAGGATTTTTATTAGTGGCTGCTATCTTTATTACCTTATTACGTAATTTCTATCTCCGATTAAAAGAAGTAGATGATTTGGGTAGAGATTTACCTAGTTGGTTAAATTATGTTTTGATACCTATGCTTTTCTGGTGGCTCTCTTTTGGTGTAGTAGCTGCTCTAAATGTAGCCAATCAAGATAGAATGGATTATGATTTTGCTCGCTACGAAAGATATTATATTTATCTTAGTTTTTTGAGTAAAGCCAATATGGGTTACTATCTTACTTTTGGTGTAACCAGAGATCAGTCTGATAAAGATTAAAAATTGAATTTAATATAAATGATAATAATTCAAAATGTAATTATATTAAATCATGTTTTGTAAAGTTCTTGGTTGTAGATTTTCGGGAGCTCATACTACCGCAGGTCATAAATGCGGTAGATGTAATGAATATGGTCACGGGGTATTAGAATGTAGATTTGCTGGAAAAAAAGAAGAATTAAAGCAATATTTTGAAGAAGAAATGCCGAGTGAATTACAATGCACTTTTCCGGGTTGTAAATATAAATGGTCACATAGTACAGGATCTCATAATTGTCATAAATGTTTTAGAAATCATAAATCGGAATCTTGTATCATTAAACCAATATCTGATTATTTCACATTATTCCCTGATATAAATGAAATATTTGGAGATAATGATTTTTGTTATATTAAACGTTGTGTAAATAATAATGATGCATATTATATAAGATCTGTTAATAAGGAAGTAGAAGTTTTATGGATGGCTTTTTATGCTTTTAATGATAATAGTCAGCTTTTAAGAAGATTTATCGCTGGATTGAAAGAAATAACTACATCTAAAAAATGTCCTATTTGTAGATGTATTAATGACAAGGATACTATTTTTGATATCAAAGGTTCTACTGATAAATGTTCTGTTTGTTTAGAAAAAGAAGTAGAGAAATTTTTCAGTGATTGTGGTCATGCGTGTGTTTGTAATAATTGTTATAAACAACTAAATTGATTATTAAATAATATAAATATCAAGTATTATTTAATCATGGATAATTCACCAATATGTCGTCATAATCTTTTTACAATGAGATGTTTAATATGTAAATATATATGTAAACATGGAAAACAAAAATCTAGATGTTTTGAATGCGGCGGGACTAGTTTGTGTATCCATAAAAGAGAAAAATATTATTGCCGTGAATGCAGAGGCACAGGTATTTGTAAACATCAAAATTATAAAAAAACATGTAAAATATGTAAATTAGAGAAAAATAAACTAATAGATAAAAAAATAGATTATTTTTTAAATGATCCTCGTTTGTTAGCACTTATGGAGTTTTATATACTTCAATTGGGATGTTAAAATCAGCAGCTTTTTTCAATTTAGAGCTACTTTTAGTTAGATCCTTAGCAATTACCAAAGTAGTTTTACTATTAACACTACTTTGTACATTTCCTCCTTCTGCTTTAATTTGTTTTTCTAAATCTGCATTTCGAAAACCAGTAATAACTACATATTGATCAGTATATTTACCTTTTTTATTTTCTTTTTTATTTTCTTTTTTATTTTTAGTACGGTATTGGAAAAAAGAATGTTTATCTAACCATAACCAAAAATCGTCATAATATTCTATAAATTGTTGAGCTGTGATTTCCGAGAAACCATCCACTGCTAAAACTTCAGCTAACGTAATTTCTCCTCTCTCCAAAATTTTAGGTAAAGCTTCAATTAATAAAGTTAATCTTCTTCTACCAAAACCAAAACCAAAAATCATACTAGCTGCCATAATTTTAGCCAAGTCTAATTTTTCATCCAATACTGAATGAATATTTTGATATAATTTGGAGGCACTTTTTTCTTTAAATTGTTTTAATTTCAAGAAATCTTCTTCACTAGCATGATAAATTTTCTCAATAGTATCAAATTTAGCCTCGATTAATTTCTTAACTGTACCTTCACTAACTCCATCAATTTCTAAGATCTTGAAAAAATTAGTTAATTGTTTCATGAGTACATTATCATCATTTTCGTCCAAAATAATATCTACTTCGGTTTCATTCCAATGATAAGCTAGCGGAGGAAAAGAAGCTTTGGTGCTTTTGACCACCTCGGTGACATAAGGAATGACATCTCCGCTTTTGACCACTTTGATTTCACTACCTGGACCAATACGATTATCTCTAATAAAATTGGCATGAAAAGCAGTACAATATTGTACCGTATCACCATCTAAAATAATAGGTTCAAATTTTAAACGAGGAATTAAAATTCCATGCTTACTAGCTTGCCATTCTACTTCTAAAACAGTGGTTAATTTACCCTTTTCATTAGTTTTAAAAGCTACTGCATATTTAGGATTACCACTCTTATTTCGGTCATGAAATTGATTATCTGTTAATACTAGACCATCTATTTCATATTCGCTTTCTTTTTTTCTTTCTTTGAGTAATTTAATTAATATTTCTTCATTTAAATATTTTTCTAAATGATGATATACTACTTTAAATTTTAATTTTTTCATAAGTTTCATTTGTTCACTAACTATAAAATTAATTTTGTTATCAATTAATTCATAAGCTAAGAAATCAATATCAGCTAAAATAGCAGCAGATGGTTTTTTAGCATTAACCACCCCAGCTACAACCGAACGAGCTTTGGGGAATTCTTTTTTATATTTTTCTTCAAATACTTTCTTAGTAATAATTAATTCTCCTCTAATGAGAGTATTTCTTTCTAATTGAGGTAATTTAAGAGCTGGTACTAAATAACTAATATCTTGCCCTGTTTCTCCATCTCCACGAGTATATAATTTAACAGTACCATTTTCGTGATACCTTAATAATGCACTAATACCATCTAATTTATCACTTATCATAGTAGGAGGAGGAAATCTTTCTAACCATAATTCTAAATCTCTGCTAGCTGGTTTAACTTTATCCAAACTGCCCATCCAAACTGGTAATTTAACTTTTTTGACATCTTCTCTGACCGGAGCACCAATATTTTGCAATACTTTACTATCACTCTTTTTTTCTTTTAGTAAATCTACTAATTCATCAAAAAATTGATCTTCTACTAAGGCATCTTGATTATAATATTTTTCACTCAAATAAGGAATTAATTTTTCTAATTCTTTAATGGTGAGACTATTTTTATTTTTTTTCGCCTTTTCTATTAATAACCACATATTTAATCTTTTTTTATTTTACAATATAAAGTAGAAAATATCAAAGCAAACATAAAAATAAGTAATAAGAGATATATATCCGAAATATCTCTAATTGGTTTTTCTTCAACACTCAAAACAGGCATTTTTTTTCTTATTAATAACCATTAAAATTTCAATTTAGAATAATTGAAATTTAAGAAAAATTTATTGATTTATATATCATCATGGGTTTACTATTAAGGAAAACTTTCTCCGAAAGGATAAAGGGTTTTAAAAAAGGTCCTTCTGGTGATTTTTTCTTATCACTAATAGGCGAAGTTTTAAATGAACCAGACGAGGTAGATTATTATTTAGTAGTCTATTTAATGCTCTCCAAATTAGATAAAAAGAATGGACAATTCTTATGTAAATATATAAGAAAATGTCTCCGTCTTGGTTATGATAAAAGTCTTTTTTTTAATGTTGTTTGGTTGGCATATATAGGAGATCGTCAAACTTTACTACTTATGTTTTCAGACACAAAAAAATATGATTTCTTTTTTCGTTACTATATTGGACTGATGTTAGATATAACAAAAATGATATTAAAATAATCTTAATATCATTAAAATGATTGAGTATATTTGTACTAACATTAAAAAAACTTGGCTGTTTATTTATGAAAAACTAACTGAATTAACAGAAGAAGAAAAAGAGTATCAAAGATATATAGAAGCTTAATTCTAAGATGGAAGATATAGAAAATCAAAATCTATTAACAGAAGAAGAAAAAAATATATCAAAATGTGAAAAAATATTAATATTTTTTACTTCGTTAATACTTATGTTAGTATTATTATTTTTTATGTATTTATGTTGGGTAAGAAATGAAAAATAAAGAAATTATATTATTAAAATGACGATGTTTTATTTAAATTATGTTAGTTCTGTGTTGGGAAGTTCTGTAAGTAAAAGTGCAATGAGCGCTAAAAGTGCAATGAGCGGATCTAATTTATTTTATAATATTACAGATGTTATAAACACTACTATCTCTACTCTTACTTCTACTACTATCTCTACTCTTACTTCTACTACTATCTCTACTCTTACTTCTACTACTATCTCTACTCTTACTTCTACTACTATCTCTACTCTTACTTCTACTACTATCTCTACTCTTACTTCTACTACTA